>BNJV01001566.1_pt1 | contig 219133 bp, 212 predicted proteins | sample 8540591 | NCBI WGS metagenome assembly BNJV01 (sample SAMD00202457, study PRJDB9452) | human saliva metagenome | host: Homo sapiens
TGGTCTACCGGTCGCGCGACGAGCGTCGCACGCACGCGATCACGCGTGGCGGCATGTCTGACTGATCGATGGCCGTGCCCGCCGCGGTCCCTCGCCCCAAGGCGAGGCCGTGGCGCGGTCAGCGGTGGGGCAGGGGGCGAGCGTATGCTCGCCCCCGCGTCTTTATCGGGGGTTCCCGCGTTCTCACCTGTGTGAATGAACCGATAGACCCCGCGTAATGCGACCGACTGTTGGTATTGGCCGTGCGGGGGGCAGTCTGCGATGGGTAGAATAAAGCGCACTTTGTTAGTAACGTAACAGCTTTAATGCCGTATGGAGATGCCTATGAAGGGCATTTCCTCTGATTATGAGGGAGAGAGGAAACGTCATGAGCAATACCTCCCCTGCTCGGCCTCTGGCCGAAACGCTCGCCGCAATGGCGGCGTTGACCCCTGCGCAGCACGCGCTCTTGGAGCGCATCTCGCACCATGCGACGCCCGTGACCGTGGCGGAGCTGGCTCAGGAAGCCGGCTTGCACGTCTCGAGTGTGCGCGAGACCCTCGAGGGCCTGTTCGCCCTTGGCCTCGTGGAAAAGCAGCAGCTTCCCTCATCCGGCCGTGGCCGACCCGCGCTGGGCTATTCGACGATGACCCCGGCGGATCCCTCGTTTGCGGCGCAGATGCTGCACCAGCTCACCTCGTCGCTGCTGGCTTGGCTGCGCGTTGATGCGGCTGACCCGGCGGCCTCGGTGCGTGAGATCGGCTCGCGCTGGGCGGACGCCGCCCTCGAGACGATGGCCGTGCCTGATCACAGCCATAATGCGAACCGTCGCCCCGTGCGCGACACCTTCAACATCGCGTCGCACCTGGGCAAGGTGCGCCTGTTCATGAACGCCATGGGTTTTGCATCCGTCCCGCACAACACCGACCCGATGGCCGTCGTGCTGACGGCCTGCCCGTTCACTGAGCCGGGCACCCCCGACGACCTGGCCCTCGAGCTGCGTCGCGGCATCGTTGAACGCGTGTTCGAGCGGACGGCGACCGGATTTGCCACCTGGTCACTGGAGACGGATCCTTCCGACCCGCTACGCCTGACCGTCTATATTCGACGGCTCGATGAGGCGAACCCGAAGCCGCTGTCGACGACCCTTCACTTCTTTGGCGGCGCGGCCGAGGCGGCCGGTGGGTACGTGCGCGAACTGCCCTCCGCTGAGACTCCCGCGACTCTGGGCGAACTCATCGATCAGCTCAGCTTGGAGAGCCCTGAGCTGGCGCGAATCCTCGCTGTGTCGAGCTACCTGGTCAATGAGCGCTCCGCTCGTCCGGACGCTGAGCTCGCGCCCGGCGCGCGCGTCGACGTGCTGCCTCCGTTCGCCGGCGGGTGAGTTTTTAATCATTTGTGCAGGGCGGTCAGGGTTGTAAAATAATCCTGACCGCCCCCCGCGTAAGATGAACGGGAAGGCACTCCCGTCCCTGGAGGATCCCATGTCAGCTGAGATTGCAACCGGCATCACCGACGAGCCGCTGGATACTGGCGCGCTGATTGATAGCGCACGTCGGGATACGTGTGGTGCTGTGGCGTCCTTTGTTGGGGTGGTGCGTAACCATGACGGCGGAGAGAGCGTGGATGCGATCGAGTATTCGTCGCACCCCTCGTCGCAGCAGATTTTGCGGGACATCGTCATGGAATTTAAGGATCGTCCGGGCGTGCATTGCATTGTCGCGTGGCACCGCGTGGGGCACCTGGAGATCGGCGAGGATGCGATGGTCGTCGCCGTCGCTGCGGAGCATCGTGCGCAGGCATTCCGCACGGTCGAGGCCATTGTCGAGGACGTGAAGGCGAAGCTTCCGATCTGGAAGAAGCAGGAATTGACCGACGGTTCGCACAACTGGTCGGGTCTGTGAGATGACGATCGGCGATCCTTTTTCCCGTGATGCGGCCGTCTCTAGGCGCACCGTTGCGCTTGCGCTGATCAATGAGCCCGTCCCGTACGAGGCCGGGGATCCCGCGCTGGAGCGTTTCCGTCGCAATTGGCTGGTGTCCGGCATCGGCGAGGCCGGCCAGGCGCGTCTGGCAGCCGCGCGCGTGCTCGTGGTGGGCGCGGGCGGCCTCGGCTCCCCGTCCTCCTGTACCTGACGGCGGCGGGCGTCGGCACGATCGGCATCTGCGACTCCGACGTGGTCGAGGTGTCGAACCTTCAGCGTCAGCTCCTGCACGGCGAGGGCGACGTGGGGGATCCGAAGCCGGACTCCGCGGTGCGCCACCTGAGCGGACTGAACTCCTCGGTCCATTTTGAGCGCTACGGGCACGTGACCCGCGAGTGGTTGGACGAGCATGGCCGTGAGTGGGACCTGATCGTCGAGTGCACGGATAACTTCGATGCGAAGTACCTGGTCGCGGACTACTGCGCGGATTCTGGCGTCCCGCTCGTGTGGGGCACGGTCGTGTCGATGGCCTTCCAGGTGAGCGTGTTCTGGTCCCAGGCGCCGGCCCCCGTGCCGTCGCTGACGCTGCGGAGCCTGCACCCGGTCAAGCCTGCCCCCGGGACGACGCCGGCCTCGCCGAAGGTTGGCGTGCTCGGCCCCGTGGTCGGCCAAGCGGGCACCGCGATGGCGACGGAGGCTATCAAGCTGCTGGTGGGCTTCGGCGAGCCGCTGATCGGGCGCGTGCTCATGATGGATGCGGCGACGCAGCGTGCCGACGTGCTGACCTTCGCGCCGTGGGACTGAGTCCCGTCGCCGCCCCGCGCGCTGACGTCGCTGCGATCGTCGTCGGCGGCGGTGGGGAGAGCGCCTGGGGGCGTCTCCAAGCCTGACCTGACGCTCGGCGGCGTGCGCCTCATTGATCGCGTGTGTGGAGCTCTCCTGGAGGCGTGCGGCGCGGGCTGCGTGGCCGTCGTGCCGCCCGCCGTGCGTGTCCCGTATGGTGTTCGACGAACCCTTGAGGATCCACCGAACGGTGGTCCGCTGGCTGGTATTGACGCGGGCCTGCGCGCGCTGAGCGTCGGCGGCGACATCCTCGTCGTCGTTGTGTCCGTCGACGCTCCCGGGGTGGGCGCTTTTCTGCCCGCCCTCCTCGAACCCGCGTTGGGTGAGGGCAGTGACGGGCGTATCGCGGTCGGCGGCGATCCGGAGCCTTTCGATCAGTACCTCATGGGCGTCTATCGCGCGGGCGCGCTGCGCCGCGTCCTCGACGAGGCCGTGGATTCCCTTGGCTCCGTGCGAGGCGTGGGCGTGCGCCGGGTGTTGCGCGCCCTCGAGGTCGAGCGAGTGAGCGTGGGTGCCGACGCGTGCCGGGACATCGACACCCCCGAGGATGCGGCCTGGTGGGAGGCCGCCCTGAGCAAGTAACTTGTTTGTAATACCTCCGAGGGTGTAGACTTAGCTAGTAACCGTCCAACGCCCTATCCCACTCAAGGTGCGCTCATGAATCTTCGTCACGGAAAACTGTGGCAGCGACTTGGACTGACCGTGTTGTCAGGAATTCTTGTTGCGTCCTTCGCTCCCGCTACTGCTGCCGCCCCTGCAGGCGGTCAGGAAATGCATGGCGACACGGAGGCTGCCGACCTCTCCCAGACAAATACGGACTCCAGCGTCGCCGCCCCGGTCGCGTCCCAGGACCGTGCGGCCTCGGACGGCGCTGATGCGTCCGATGCCTCCGACTCCGCCGAATCCGCAGATTCAGCCGACGAGGCCACGGCCTCGTCCGAGGAAGAAAGCGCGGACGGCGTCGACGCGCAGGTCTACACCTTCCCCGGCACGGACGGTCCCACCCGCATTCATGTTCTCTCGACGTCGGGTTCTGCGGACGCCATCCTGCTCGAGTCTCGAGGCGTCTTCGCCATGATCGACGGCTCGGAGGGCGTGGGTGCGCCCGACGGCAAGGATCCGCGCTACCCGCTGCGCGACGGCGTGGTCCCTGGCTGGGCGGGGGATACCGACCGGGTTCTCGGTTACATGTCCAACCACGGCGTCACCTCCTCGAACCTTGCTTTCTACCTGGGCACGCACGCCCACTCCGACCACATCGACAACGCGGACGATATCATCAGGAAGTTCCGCCCGAAAGTTATTCTCAGCCCCGAGTATTCCGACGCGTGGATCACGGATAAGTCACGTCTGTGGGACAACCAGTGGGTCTACGACAACATGATGGCGGCCGCGCGATGGGCTCAGGGCGCGTATGGCGCGTCGATCGTGCAGAACGTCAAGGACTACAACACTCACATCACGCTGGGTGATATGGATGTCCAGATTATCCCCACGGATCCGGCTGAAAACTACAAGAAGACCGGTGTTCGCGACGCGAACCTCATCGCATATACCGCGAAGGTGAGTGCATTCGGGCATTCCGCCTACCTGGCCGCCGACCTCGAGGCCGATGGTGGCTACGAGGACCGCATCGCACCGATCGTTGGGCATGTCGACATGCTCAAGGCTGGTCACCACGGCCTGCCGACCTCAAACTCTCCGGCCTTCATGAAGGCATTGAGCCCCTCCATGATCGCCCAGACAGGGCCGGAATGGTACATCCCCGACAATCTGACCCAGAGCGTCATTCATGGCGACTCGTCCTGGGTGCCGCTGGTGGATCTGTGGTCCAGTGCGCATATTCCCTCGCTCATCGCTACTTTCGGGTCCTCCGGCATTACATACAACGATCTGTCCGCCGTCTCCTGGGGGCATGAGTACGGCCAAGAAAGTCCGCGCGCCTGGTGGTTCAAGGGTGGTCGACCTGCGGCCACGACCGGCTGGTGGAAGGGGACGAGTGGGTCCTGGTACTACTTCGCGGGCAAGCCCTCCGCCGAGGCCAGCACCTGGGTGTATGACGGCGGTCAGTGGTACTGGATGGACGCCACCGGCGCGATGGCGACCGGTTGGATTCATGACGGAAAAGCGTGGTACTACCTGGATTCCGCGGGACATCCGGCAGGTGACGGATGGAGTCTTATTGACGGCTCGTGGTACTACCTGAACGGCGGGCGCGCTGCCCTCGGCTGGTTCAACGACGCGGGTTCCTGGTACTACCTGAATGGCGCGACCGGCGCGATGGTCACCGGATGGAAGCAGATTGGTGGGGCCTGGTACTACCTGAACTCGTCGGGTGCAATGGTCACCGGCTGGATGAATGGCGGCGGCACCTGGTACTACCTGACCGGCAGTGGAGCGATGGTGACCGGATGGCTTTACGACAACGGCTCCTGGTACTACCTGGATGCAGCGACTGGCGCGATGGCAATCGGATGGTTCCAGGACGGGACCGCCTGGTACTACAGCAGTTCCTCCGGCGCTATGATGACCGGCTGGCTGAACGGTGGGAGTGCGTGGTACTACCTGACTGGCAGCGGTGCCATGGCGACGGGCTGGATCCTGGATCATGGTGCTTGGTACTACATGAACGGCACAGGTGCCATGGTCACCGGCACGCAGGAGATCGACGGTCGATTGTCGACCTTCTCTCCGTCGGGACGCTGGGTCGGCTACGCCTCCTGATCGAGGCCTCGGCGATTATCCTCACGAAGCGCCGCCCGCCGCGTATCGACGCAGGTGGGCGGCGCTTGCAATAGGTCAGGTCTTGTGGCGCGGTGGGGTGGTAGGGGCCTTTGGCATGTTGTTGGTGATGGAGGGCACTTAGACTTCCTTCCGGGGAAGATGTAGAATTTTTGCAACTAAGTGGGAAAGTGAGAGTGCGATGCTGCGAGTCCTTCATCTCGATAACTGGAAGTCTTTCGGAGCCGGTCGACTTCACGATGATCGCGGGGAAGGAGAGAAACTACGGTGGGACTCTCTACTCTGACGGAAAGTCCCGTGTCCTGCCCGTTGCGGCAATCTACGGTGCAAACGCGGCGGGAAAGTCGACCCTGCTCGATGCTCTGGCTCACCTGCAGGTCATGCTGCGAGAGCCCCGCAAGCGCGGGCAGCGCCTGCACTATCACCCGCATCAGCTCTTCGGGACGGATCGCCCCAGCGTCATTGGGGTTGAAATCGTCCTGGATGTGCAGGATGCGACCTCGGATCGAAAGGCTATCGTCTACTACGAGGTAGCCTTCAATGCGGATGCAATCGTCGAGGAAGCCCTCTACCGCCTACGCTCGGAAGATGAAGAGGCGGTGTTCGTGCGCCAGGGGCAGGACATCGCTCTTTATGGTGATCTGGAAGATGATTCGTCGCTCGACGCTGCCTCGAAGACAGTCCAGCCCAATCGTCTGTTCCTCGAGACCTGCTTCAATGCGGCTTTGGTTGACGATGGGAGCAGCCTGCTGGGTTCTGTCATCGACTGGTTTAAACGCCTCACCATTGTGGGGAGAGGCGCGCGCTACATCCTCATGCCTCAGCAGATTGCCCACGATGATGCATTTCGCGCTGCCGTTGGGCAGGGGTTGACGGTCGCCGACACCGGTATTTCAGGAATTTGCTACACGAATGTTCCTCGCGACAAGGTTCCGGCACAAGACAAGGTTCTCGAAGAGATCGAAGACCAGTTGACCGACAAGACTTCCGAGGCATACCTTACGGCTGAAAGCGGGGCTGTTTTTCGCGCTAGGCTCGGTGATGATGGTGACGTCGTGTACGAGCGCCTCGTGACCGTCCATAAGGACGGTGCTCGCGAGTTTCGTCTTCCTCTCGAGCAGGAATCCGACGGGAGCATTCGTTACCTGAATCTATTGCCGATCCTGTACTGGGCGGGAAAAAGCCAGCACTCGGGGGTTTACCTGATCGACGAGCTCGAAGATTCTCTTCATCCCAAGTTGACGGAGGAGCTGCTTCGGCTGTTCCTTGACTCATCGGGGCCGGGCGAGAAGCGTCAGCTGATCTTTACGACGCACGAGCTCCACCTCCTGCGTGTCGACCTGCTGCGGCGCGACGAGATTTGGCTGGTTGAGAAGAATGAACACCGGTCTGAATTGACGCGGCTGACCGACTTTCGCTCCGACGTGCTTCGAAAGGGCAGTGACCTGCCGCGGATATACATGTCGGGTCGCCTCGGTGGCGTCCCGCGGATCTAGGGGGCGTCATGGGTAAAAAGAAAGAGGTGCCGACGAGGCGCTCCTCTCGGGGAAAGCGTGGGAAGTCCTTTGATAAGGCCCCTCGGCCAGTCGTTGTTCTCGCCGTCGAAGGGGCAACGGAGAGGGAATACCTGAAGGCACTCAACCAGTGGCGCTACCGGGGAGCTTTTGCCTTCGATTTCTGTCGCAATCAAGGCAGGTCGTCGCTGAAGGATCTCATCGTCAGTATCAAGCGGAAGGCTGGCGATGTTGGGCGTGACGGTGCTGCTGGAGCCTGGATCGTCTGCGATGTGGATGACAACGCCCCCCATATTCACAATCTGGAGAAATGGCTGGCTGGGGTCCGTGGGTGTCACCGCGCAGTGGCGCTGTCGAATCCCTGTATTGAGGCGTGGTTCGTCTACCACTGCGCGGACGTCTGTTCGAGCCGGACCGCAAGTGCTGTCGTTGAGGAACTCGTTAGTAAGTGGGAACGGGGAGCTTATGAGAAAGCAATGGAGATTCCTCAGCGGCTCATCGAGCATACCGACGAGGCCTGTTCACGGGTGCAACGAAGGCGGTTGAGTTTTGCGGAGGGCGCGACCGCGTGGGACGAGACACCCTGGACCGACATGCCCGAGTTGATTGGATGGCTCGACCGATTGAGACCACGACGCTCCGAATGAACCGGACGCTGGGTCGGCTACGCCTCCTGATCGAGGCCTCGGCGATTATCCTCACGAAGCGCCGCCAGCCGCGTATCGACGCAGGTGGGCGGCGCTGCGCTGCCGCGCCGTTGCCTCGTTCGTTTCTGGTGTCCGGGGGCGGCGGCCTGCCGGCTCGAAAAGCCACGCTCGAGCGTGCCCCCACGCACCTCCGGTATGGTTCCCCACAAATGTCGCACGTAATTCCCATGTAAACCTTTCAAATCTTGAAATCGCATCGTTGAGATTCTGCGGTTATCTTGATGCCTTACAAAAGTGAGGTTACCCAAATTACGTGCGACATTGAGGGGAGGAGGAGAGGCCGGGGAAGGGGATGGGGTCAGCGCTGTTCGTCGAGCTGGTGGAAGATCGCGCCCAACAGAGGGGTGACCACCTCGAGGGTATCGAGCGCACCTCCGCGCGAGGCCGGGGAGGAGACGATGAGCGCGCCCGAGGAGTCGCGCGCGGTCACGCCGACGACCTCGCGGGACAGGCCCGACAGGGGCGTGTTCGTCAGGCCGTGGGCGCGGATCTGCTCGGCGATGCCGGGGATCTCGACCTCGACGATCGAGCGGACGACCTCGGGCGCGTAGTTGCCCACGCCGAAACCCGAGCCGCCCAGGACCAGGATGAAGCGGGCGCCGGCCTCGAGCGCGCCGCGGATCTCCGTCTCGAGGATGTCGGCGCTCTCGGGGATCGCCGCGATCGTCACCGGACCCAGGCCGGCCTCGGCGAGCGCTGCCGTGCAGGCGGGGGTCGCCCGATCCTCCTTCGTGCCGCGCTGGATGCGGTCCGAATAGGTGATGACGTGGGCGCTGATCTGGCTGAGGTCGTAGGCGACGGGTTTGGGCATGGTGTCCTCCAAGAGCGATGCGTACGAATGTGATCCTAGTCCCTTCCTCGCGGCGAGGTGGGTCTGGGAGCCGAGCGTGGTCGCGACGCGATTTTGTGCGTGCGTGGGCCGAGGCAAAAGAAGGAAGCGGGCGTCGGTGCGTGTTGAGAGGTGGTCTCGGCAACTCGCAAGCAGCAGAATGTTCCATTTTATGATGGATTGAGCCATGTTTAATGCGCGCGCATATTTCCCTCATATTGCAAGCAAAAGTAACGATTTGGGCGCTTGGGGGTGAATGCTTGCGCATCCGCAATTTGAGTTGTTAGATTTAATACGTTCCATTCCCTCTCAAAAGGAGACATGAGTGCGTTCCCTTCGCATTCTCCCCGCCATCGGCACCGCCGCCCTGGCCCTGGCCGCCTGCACGGGCGGCTCCACCCCCGACTCCACGGCCTCGGCCGAGGCGACGCAGCCCGCAGAGACCACCGTCCTCAACGTCTACGCCGCCGCCTCCCTCACAGAGACTTTCGGCGAGCTCGAAGAGATCTTCGAGGAAGCCAACCCCGGCGTGGACGTGCGCTTCAACTTCGCGGGATCCCAGGACCTCGTGACCCAGCTCGGCGAAGGCGCAGACGTCGACGTCCTGGCCACCGCCAACGAATCCACCATGAAGAAGGCCGCCGACGCCTCGCAGGTCGACGCGCAGACCATCTTCGTCACCAACACCCTCACCCTCATCACGACGCCCGGCAACCCGGCGGGCGTGACCGGCCTCGACTCCTCGCTCAACGGCGTCAAGCTGGTGATCTGCGCGCCCGAGGTTCCCTGCGGCAAGCTCACCAAGACTCTCACGGAGAAGCTCGGCGTGACCCTGAACCCCGTCTCCGAGGAGCAGGCCGTCACCGACGTTCGCGGTAAGGTCTCCTCCGGCCAGGCCGACGCCGGCATCGTCTACAAGACCGATGCCCTCGCCGAGGGCGACGCCGTCGACACCGTCGCCATCCAGGGTGCCGACGAGGCCGTCAACAAGTACCCGATCGCCCTCGTGAGCGCCTCGACCAAGAAGGACCTCGGCCAGAAGTGGATCGACCTGGTCCGCTCCGCCGACGGCCAGAAGATCCTCGAAGACGCCGGCTTCACGCCCGCCGCGAAGTAACATCGACGCGTGAAGTCACGCAGGACGCCCGCCGTCAGCCCCCTGCCCGTCTGGGCGGGGGGCCTCGGCGCGCTCGCCCTGTGCTTCCTGGTCCTACCCCTGGCCTTCATGCTGGGGCGCGTCAACTGGGCCACCCTCGGAGCGACGCTCGCGACTCCGGAAGCTCGCGACGCCCTGGGCCTGTCGCTGCGCACGTGCGCCGTCGCGCTCGGCGTGGACCTCCTCCTCGGCGTCCCCGCCGCCCTCGTTCTGTCCCGCTCGTGGCGGGGCGTGCGCGCCGCCCGCATCCTCGTCGCCCTGCCGCTCTCGCTGCCGCCCGTCGTCGCCGGCATCGCGCTGCTTGCGGCCTTCGGTAGGCGCTCGACCCTCGGGGCGTTCCTCAGCGGCGCCGGCCTCGACATCGCGTTCACGACGAGCGCCGTCGTCATCGCGCAGGTCTTCGTCTCCCTGCCCTTCCTCATCGTCACCCTCGAGTCCGCGCTGCGCGCCCGCGAGCAGGGGCTCGACGAGATGGCCTCCTCCCTGGGTGCCTCGCCCTCGCGCGTCTTCTGGCGGATCACGCTGCCCACGGTCCTGCCCGGCCTCGGGCGCGGGACCGCCCTCGCGTTGGCCCGCTGCCTCGGCGAGTTCGGGGCGACCCTCACCTTCGCCGGCTCCATGCAGGTGTCACCCGCACGATGCCGCTCCAGATCTACCTGGCCCGCGAGTCCGACGCGGATCTGGCCCTCGCGCTCGGCGTGGTCCTCCTCGGTGTCGCGGCCGCCGTCGTCGCGCTCACGGAAACCCCGTGGGGACGGCTCGCCTTCTTCCTTCGTGTCACGAGGCGTGGGCACACCTCCGCTTCCGCCGCTCCCGCCGCTCGCCCCGCCGCCCCCTTCACGCCCGCGGGCGAGGCAGGGGAGGGCGTGGCCGTGCGCGTCGCCGGAACCGTGGCGGCGCGCGGCTGGAACGTGGACGCGGAACTGCGCCCCGGCCTCGTCACCGCGGTCGTCGGCCACAACGGCGCCGGAAAGTCGACGCTCGCCCAGGTGATCGCCGGGACCCTGCGCGTGGATAGCGGGACCGTCAGCATCGGCGAGCGAGTCGTCGATGATGCCGCCACGTTCGTGCCTGCCCGCCGGCGCGGCGTTGCCATGGTCTCCCAGGCACCCCGCATCTTCACCCACATGAGCGTCCTGTCCAACGTCGCCTTCCCCCTGCGCGTGCGCGGGGTGGGGCGCACGCAGGCCCGGGCGGCCGCCCTCGAACAGCTGCGCGCCGTGGGGATCGCCGACCTTGCTTTCAAGCGCGCCTCCGACCTGTCCGGCGGCCAGGCCGCCCGCGTCGCGATCGCACGCGCTCTTGTCTTCCGTCCCGAGGTCCTCATCCTCGACGAGCCCACGGCAGCCCTCGACGTCGAGGCCACCGCCCAGGTTTCCGCCGTCCTGCGCGAGCGCCTGGCGGGTGCGGGAATCACGACCCTGCTGGTCTCCCACGACATCGCCGAGGTTCTGTCCCTCGCCTCCCACATGATCGTCATGGGGGAGGGGCGCATCGTCGAGGACGGCGAACCCGCCCGCGTGCTCGCCTCGCCCACGTCGGTGTTCGCGGCCCGCCTGGCCGGCCTCAACATTGTCACTGGCCCGGCGCTCGCGCGCCCCGGCATGGTCGGCGTGCGCGTCGGCGACGGTGCGCTGTGGGCGGCTGCCGACAGCGTTGGCCCTGGGGAGGAGTCGGCGCGCGTCGCCCTCACCTTCCCGCCCGAGGCCGTGGCCCTGTCCCGCGAGGAAGCCCACGCCTCGCCGCGAAGCGTCCTGCCCGGCGTCGTCGCGGGCATCGACGTCGACGGCTCCCTCGTGAGCGTGCGCGTCGCGCTCGCGGAAGGTGTGTTGGTGACCGCCCGGGTCACGGCGTCCGCATGGTCCGACCTGGGCCTCGGCGTAGGCGAGGGGCTGTGGGTGAGCGTGAAGGCCACCCAAGTTCGGGCGATCCCCGTCGCTGAGTCTTCCGAGCTGTAGCCGCGGCCTGTGGCCTTGATCCTGGCCTGTGGCCTCGGCGATCGCCCCGTGGATGCGGCCCCACTTTCCCACAAATGTCGCATGCAATTCCCATGTAAACCTTTTAACACTTGACATGAGATCGTTGAAATTCTGCGGTGTTCTCGATGCCTTAGAAAAGTAAGGGGACCCAAATTGCATGCGACATTGTTGGGTAAGTGGGCCAGAGTGGCGTGGTTGGGACTGTGCGGTTGGGGTTACGAGGCCACGGCTGCGCGGCCGGGCTCGCGATTTGCCGAAGGGTCTAATTTGAAACGCTTCACATGTTGTAATTCTCGTCGGACGCGTCGTGCGTCTCGCGGTCTGCGTGATGTGTCATACAGGCGATTTTCCCTGGTTCTACGCCGTTTTAGTGCCGCGTGCGAGGAAGGTAAACCATACCTTTGACGGGATACGATCCTGGCCCTAAGTTGATGGATGATTCAAGGAGGTCCTATGACAACGCAGCGCGCCAGCGAGCACCGCCGCCCCTATCAGCTCGGCATCGACGTCGGCTCGACGACGGTGAAGGCCGTCGTTTTGGACGGGAATCGCCGCCTTTTCTCCGACTACCGCCGCCACAACGCCGATGTGCGCGCATCCCTGGGGGCCCTCCTCGCCGACGTCGAGCGCGCCCTGCCCGGTGCCCGCGTCCACGCCGCCATCACCGGATCCGGCGGCCTGACGACCGCCCGCGCCATGGGCATCCCCTTCGTCCAGGAGGTCATCGCCGGCACCGAGGCCACCCAGCGCCTCCACCCCGAGGTCGACGTCGTCATCGAGCTGGGCGGCGAGGACGCCAAGCTCACCTACCTGCACCCCACCCCCGAGCAACGCATGAACGGTACGTGCGCGGGCGGCACAGGTGCCTTCATCGACCAGATGGCGACCCTCCTGCACACGGACGCCTCCGGCCTCGGCGAGATGGCGACCCGACACACCCAGCTCTACCCGATCGCCTCGCGCTGCGGCGTCTTCGCCAAGTCCGACATCCAGCCCCTCATCAACCAGGGCGCCGCCCACGAGGACCTGGCCGCCTCCATCTTCAACGCCGTCGCCACCCAGACCATCGCGGGCCTGGCATGCGGGCGCCCGATCCGCGGAACCGTCATGTTCCTCGGCGGCCCCCTGCACTTCCTGCCCGCCCTGCGCGACGCCTACAAGGCGCTCCTGCCCAAGGCCGACGCCTTCGTCACCCCCGACGATGCCCAGCTCTACGTCGCGATCGGCGCGGCCCTCCTCGCCGAGAAGGAGGCCGCCAAGAAGGTGCGCCAGGCCGAGGAAGCGGGCGCCACCTCCGTCGACGCCCGCGGCGACAAGCTCACCACCCTCATGGAACGCCTCGCCGCCGCCCCCGTGCAGGTCGAATCCCCGCGCATGGACCCCCTCTTCGCCACCCCCGAGGACCGCGAGGAGTTCGTGGCCCGCCACAGCCTCGACGTCATTCCCAAGGCCAGCCTCGACGAGGCCGAGGGCCGCTGCTGGCTCGGCATCGACGCGGGCTCCACGACGATTAAGGCCGTCGTTATCGACTCTCAGGACCGCATCGTCTTCACTCACTACGCCTCCAACGAGGGCGACCCCGTGGCCGCGGCCGTCGACATCGTGCGCGCTGTGCGAGGCGCCCTCCCCGAGGGCTGCGAGATCGGCCGCTCGTGCGCAACCGGCTACGGCGAGGGCCTGGTCAAGGCTGCCCTCACCATGGACGAGGGCGAAATCGAGACGATGGCGCACTACCGCGCCGCCGAATTCATCTGCCCCGGCGTCACCTCCGTCATTGACATCGGCGGCCAGGACATGAAGTACCTGCGCATCCGCGACCACGCGGTGGACTCCATCTCCGTCAACGAGGCGTGCTCCTCGGGCTGCGGCTCCTTCCTGCAGACCTTCGCGCAGACGATGGGCACCGACGTGCGTTCCTTCGCCCGGATGGCCATGGAATCCTCCTCCCCCGTGGATCTGGGCACCCGCTGCACGGTGTTCATGAACTCCTCCGTCAAGCAGGCGCAGAAGGAAGGCGCGGACGTGCGCGACATCAGCGCCGGCCTGTCCTACTCCGTCGTGCGTAACGCCCTCTACAAGGTCATCAAGCTCAAGGAGCCCTCGGACCTGGGTGAGCGCGTCGTCGTGCAGGGCGGCACCTTCCTCAACGACTCGGTGCTGCGCGCCTTTGAACTGCTCACCGGTCGCGAGGTCGTGCGCCCCGACATCGCCGGCCTCATGGGCGCGTACGGCGCCGCCCTGACCGCGCGCATGCACGACACGGGTGAGGGGACCTCGTCCCTGGCCACGATTGAGGCCCTGGAAGGCTTCAGCGTGGACACGACCCGCAAGACGTGCCGCCTGTGCCAGAACCACTGCCAGATGACCATCTCGACCTTCTCTAACGGCGAGCGCCACGTGTCGGGCAACCGCTGCGAGCGCGGCGCGTCCCTGGAGCGCGTGCCCAAGAAGTCGGAGCTGCCCAACCTCTACGACTGGAAGTACAAGCGGATCTTCGGATACCGCCGCCTCACCGAGAAGAAGGCGTTCCGCGGCGACATCGGCATCCCGCGCGTGCTCGGCATGTACGAGAACTACCCCTTCTGGTTCACGATGCTCACCGCGCTGGGCTTCCGCGTCATGATCTCGGGCCGCTCCAACCACGACCTCTTCGAGACCGGCATGGAGTCCATCCCCTCGGAGAACGTGTGCTACCCGGCCAAGCTCGTCCACGGGCACATCGAATCCCTGCTGGACAAGGGCATCACGACGATCTTCTACCCCTGCGTCGACTTCGAGCAGAAGCTCACCGAATCCGAGAACTCCTACAACTGCCCCATCGTGGCGACCTACCCCGAGGTCATCCGCAACAACATGGAGCGCCTGGCGGAGCCGGGCACGAAGTTCATCAGCCCCTTCGTGAACTTCGGCAACCGCGAGTACCTGCCCGCCCACCTGTCCAAGACCTTCAAGGAATACGGCTATGACATCCCCGTCGAGGAGATGAAGGCCGCCCTCGACAAGGCCTGGGAGGAGGACGCCGCCGTCAAGGCCGAGATCCGCGCGAAGGGCGTCGAAACCATCGAGTGGATGCGGGAGCACGGCGTGCGCGGCATCGTGCTCGCGGGCCGCCCCTACCACCTCGACCCCGAGATCAACCACGGCATCCCCGAGGTCATTGTCGGCCTGGGCATGGCAGTCCTCACCGAGGACTCCATCATCGACGCGCGCCTCGAGCGCCCCCTGCGCGTCCTCGACCAGTGGTCCTACCACTCGCGCCTCTACGAGGCCGCCGCCCGCGTCGGCGACGAGCCCGACCTCGAGATGGTCCAGCTCAACTCCTTCGGCTGCGGCGTCGACGCGATCACCGCCGACCAGGTCCAGGAGATCCTTGAGGGCCGCGGCGACGTGCACACCGTCCTCAAGATCGACGAGGTCTCCAACCTGGGCGCCGCGAAGATCCGCCTGCGCTCCCTCGACGCGGCGATCACCGAGCGCGCATCCCTCACCTCCGCGATTAACGAGGCCGGGGCCGGGGACGGCGAAAACGGCGCGCAACTGGCCCCCGCCTCGTCCGTGGGCCTGGTGTCGGGTTCCGTCGACACGGCCACCCTGCGCGACCCCTCCGGAGATGCCGCCCGCGAGGAGGAGGCCGGGCACATCCAGCCGCGTGCGGTCTTCACCGAGGAGATGCGCGAGGCCGGATACGAGATCCTCGCCCCCCCAGATGTCGCCGATTCACTTCCGTTTCCTCACCCCGCTGTTCGCGACCGCGGGCCTGAAGGTGCGCGTGCTCGAGCACACGAGCCGCACCTCCATGGAGGTCGGCCTGAAATACGTCAACAACGACTCGTGCTACCCGGCGATCGTCGTCATCGGCCAGCTCCTCGACGAGTTCATCTCCGGGCGCGCCGACCCCGACCGTACCGCCGTGGGCATCACGCAGACGGGCGGCATGTGCCGCGCCTCCAACTACGCTGCCCTGCTGCGCAAGGGCCTGCGCGACGCCGGATACCCGCAGGTTCCCGTCATCGCCCTGTCCGTCCAGGGCATCGAGGACAACCCTGGCTTCCACCTCGGCGTCCCGCATATCCACAAGGCCATCCAGGCATTCGTCATCGGCGACGCCATCCAGTCGATGCTGCTGCGCGTGCGCCCCTACGAGGCCACCCCCGGCTCCGCGATGGACCTGTACCGCACGTGGGACGGCTACGTCCAGGAGTGGATCACCAGCGGGCGCGTGGCCGCCCTCGGCGGACGCGTTTCCTACGGGAAGATCATCCGCGAGTGCGTGCGCGCCTTCGATGCCCTGCCCCTGCGCGACATCCCGCGCAAGCCGCGCGTCGGCCTGGTCGGCGAGATCCTCGTGAAGTTCCACCCCGACGCCAACAACCACGCCGTCGACGTCATCGAGGCCGAGGGGTGCGAGGCCGAACTGCCCGGCCTCATGCAGTTCTTCCACAACTCCGTGGCCACCGCCGCGTGGGACAAGGAGAACCTGGGTATCGAGGGCAAGCAGCGCTACATCATGCCGATCGTTTTGTGGGCGCTCAAGAAGTACGAGAAGCCCGTGCACCGCGCCTTTGCGGCCACGAACGGCAAGTTCGAGCCGCACCGGCCCATCGAAGAGATGATCGAGCGTTCCCAGGACATCGCGCGCCTGGGCAACCAGGCCGGCGAAGGCTGGTACCTGACCGCCGAAATGGTCGACATGATCGAACACGGCTGCCCGAACATCATCTGCGCCCAGCCCTTCGCGTGCCTGCCCAACCACGTCGTCGGCAAGGGCATGTTCCGCGCACTGCGCACCCGCTACCCCGAGGCCAACATCGTGGCCGTCGACTACGATCCGGGTGCATCCGAGGTCAACCAGCTCAACCGCATCAAGCTCATGCTGGCCACCGCCCTGCAGTCGCCGGAGGCGCGCGACAGCGAGATCCTGCAGCTCGTCGACGTCGAAGAGCCGGCGTCGTGCGGCGGGTCGGGCTCGGTCATGCTCGGCATGCCGACGATCCCCAGCAGGCGGGCAGCCTTCCGCTGAGCGTTTCGCCTCGTCGCGCTATGCGGGGCGCCGTGCGCGCTGCGGGCTGTGCAAGCCGTGCGCGGCGTGCGTGCCCCGGCCGTCGCGGCGCATTCACACGCGCGTGGGGGTGACTCGAGCGAGTCACCCCCCCAAGCGCGTCCGTTCGCGAGGCCGACGCGGCCTACACCGTCAAGCTTCCATACGCGATCTCAAAGCCCGCCGACGCCCAGCCCGTGCTGTACGACAGACGCACCGAGACCTCGCGCGTGCCCGAGGACGGCCAGGGCACCGGGAGGAACCCCGTCTCGCCGGGCGCGACATCCAGGGACGCTGAATACTCCCACGTTTCGTGGCCCTCCTCGACCACGCGGCACAGGAACTCCAGGTCGCACGTCGACGTGAACGTCATGTGGTTGCGAACCGTCACCCCCGAGTACGAGGGTGCCACCGTCACCGGCGCGTAGTGAAGCTCCTCGCGTCGCACCTTGCGCAGGTTCGGGAAACGTGCCTGGGAGTACTCCGGGCGCGTCGGATCGAGAGCGTGGGCGGCGCGGACCTCGTCCTCCTCGTCCCCGATCGCCCAGGCGATGACGCTCGGGTGCGCGCGATCCCGACGGAGCGCGGCCTCGATGGCCTCGTCGCGTGCCACCCCCGGGCCGTACAGGTTTGACGCGCAGTCGATGACGTACAGGCCGTACTCGTCGGCCAGATCCAGGAACCGGGCGTGCCCGGGCGCGTCAGCGATCACGACCGTGTTGACGCCGTGGCGCTTACACCACACGATGTCGTCGAGCATCTCCGGGATGTTGACGGCCAGGCCCGTGCGCCCGTCGCACTCGTTGCGGGTCACTCCCCGCAGGGCCAGCGCCCTGCCCGCCAGCCTCACCCCCTGGGAGGTCGCCTCAACGTCGTGGAAGCCGAGGTCAAGGGAAACCGTGTCCTTGACCCCCTCCTCGTCGCGCAGCGTCACAATCAGCCGGTACAGCGCCGGCTCCTCGGCGCTCCACGGGATCACGTCCAGACCCCGCGCGGTCATCACCTCATCAGGAGAAGCGACCGCAGACCACAGCCTCTCCTGCTCGGTCTCGTTCACGAGCGCGGCGTGAACCTCGACACCGCCCGTCGTTTCAACCCGCAGCGTCAGCGCGCCCGCGCGACCATCGTGGGATGCCACCGGCGCCACGTCCACGATGTGCGCTGGAGGCCTGGCCTCCAACGACACCTCGCGGAACAAACCGTGGCAGCACACCGGCGAATCCATCAGCAACACGGCGAGCGTATGCGAGTGCGTGGGCTGCAACGCGCCGGTCACGTCGAAGGCCGCAGGAATGAAACCGTCCGCGCAGAAACCAACGAACGTTCCATCAACCCACGCGTAGAGAGGGCCGGAGAAGCCGCCGAAAGTCAGCGTCATCATCCAGCCTCGCTCAAGCGCCTCCTTCAATGGGGCATCGAAGATGAACTCGCGGCGCAGAATCGAGGCGCGCACCAGGTCAGAGGGCTCTTCGTCGCCGACACGGGAGGCATCCTCCTCGCGGGCCTGACCCTCATCGCGCATCCACGAGCCGTCCAGCTCGAGGATGCCGGGCACAGACGTCGCGCCGAAATTCCGATGAGTGGGAGCACGATGAATCAGCTCCGAAGCGGTGCCAGTGGCACCGGTAACTGCCAGGTGCTCGACAGCATCTGAAGTGGCCTGCGTGACCTCCACGTCGCGTGCACCGTCAGGCGGTTCACCGACGCCCCCGGGTCCCGCAGCCATGCAACGTTAGGTTCCGGGATGTGTTTCATGTAATAAAAGTACCATTTAGTAATTAGTCATGAAACGGTATTATTTCCTGAAATGCAGGTAAATATGCCTTGACATGCGGAATAACTACGGGTGACAAATGGGACGGCGACCACATTCTGGGATTTTTGGTCACGGCGATGGGCACAAATGCCGTCCCGTGGAGGTGGCGGTCGGGCGTAACGAACCCCGGCCTCGTGCTGTACGGGCATGCGCATAAGGCACCCCGGCCTCGTCCCTGAGAAAAGGAACGAGGCCGGGGCTGATGTGTGACGCGGGGGGTGTGCCCCTCGCGCGTGCGTCGCGTGCTTACTTCGCGGTGGTCTCGCGATCCGCGTCGCGCGTGATCTTACGGGCAAAGCCGTAAAGCAGCCACGTCGCACCCGCGAAGAACAGGAGGCCCAGCACGTTCGCGACGGGGGTGTAGCCGTCGCCGATGAACGGCAGTGCCAGCGGGGACTCCGAACCCGTCGCACCCGCGATGCCCGCGTAGACGACGCCGAACAGGGACTCGCCGACGATCAGGCCGGTCGCAGCCAGCGTGCCGAAACGCTTCGCGCGCTCCGCGTCCGCCTGCTTGTCCGCCCACCTGTTGTACAGGAAGCCCGCGAGCGCGCCGATCGGGATCAGGATCGTGAGGGAAACAGGCAGGTAAATGCCCATGCCGACAGCCAGCGGAGGCAGAGCGAGCTTGCCCTTCGATGCGGGGCGCAGGACCTCGTCAATGATGATGACGACAACGCCGATCGCGGCGCCGATGCCCAGGAGCTTCCAGTCGATACCGCCGCCGAGCACGCCCTTCGCGAGCGAAGAAATCAGCGAGGCCTGCGGGGCCGCCAGTGCGTCCGGGCCAGCGCCGGGCGCACCCTGGAAGCCGAAGGAGTTCTGCATGAGCTCCAGGACCGGGGGAATGATCAGCGCGCCGAAGACGACGCCGATGATCAGCGCGACCTGCTGCTTCCACGGGGTCGCGCCCACCAGCTGACCCGTCTTGAGGTCTGCAGGTTATCGTTCGCGATCGTCGCAATACAGAACACGATCGCGGAAGTGAACAGCGTGTAGGCGATGAGCGCCGTGTTCTCCTCCGTCGTCGAACCGCGGCCGTGCACCGCCAGGATGACGACGGCCGTGATGACGACGACCAGCAGGCCGACGCCCGACACCGGTGAGTTCGACGAGCCGATCAGGCCTGCCATGTAACCGCACACCGCCGCGACCAGCAGGCCAGCGGCCAGAATGAAGAGGACCGAAATGGCGATCAGAACAGCCGTGTTGTGCTCGATCTGCGTGCCGCGCATGAACCACCACAGCAGGCCCGCGATCGGAATCATGGCCACGAAGATGGAGACGATGACCCACTTGCCGGGGATGTCCTGCTCGGTGCGGTCGATCTGTGCGCCGTCCTCCTTGGCGCCGCGTGAGGCGCGCAGCGACTCGGACATGCCGCGGGCGATCGGGCCCATGATCTTGATGAGCGTCCAAATGGCGGCAACCGCCATGACGCCCGCGCCGATGAAACGCACGTCCGTCTTGAAGACCGTGGACAGGGCGTCAGTCAGGTCATCGGCACCCTGCAGCTGGCCATTCGCGTACAGGGGCAGCAGAACGCCGTAGGAGGTGACCATGCCGATCAGCATCGCGATACCGACCGTCATGCCGACCAGGTGGCCCACGCCGATCAGGGCGAGGGACAGGGAGGTGGAGAGCATCGTGCCCGTCGAGCCGATCTTGAAAGCCGTTCCGACCTCGGAGGCCGCGACCTTCATGTAGCCGAGGAGTGCCATCACGGCCGAGGCCAGCGCACCCCAGGTGATCGCGAGCAGGCCGCGCTTGTTATCCTCGCCGGAATCCTGGGCGTCGCCGACCTTGAGGATCTCAGCGCCGGCCACGCCCTCGGGGTAGGGCAGGTCCGAGCCGGTCACGAGCGCGCGACGCAGAGGAATCGAGTACATGACGCCCAGCGAACCGCCGACCGCGCACACGAACATGGTCTCCCAGTACGGGAAGCCGCTCCACCAGCCGACGATCACGAGGCCCGGGAGAACGAAGATGACAGCCGACAGCGTGCCCGCCGCCGACGCGATGGTCTGGACGATGTTGTTCTCCTGGACCGTGTGGTCGCCCCAGAAGCGCAGAACCGCCATCGAGATGACGGCTGCCGGGATCGACGTCGCAAACGTCAGGCCAACCTTCAGGCCCAGGTAGACGTTCGCGGCCGTGAACGCCAGCGTAATAATGCCGCCGAGGATGATGCCGCGGAGGGTCAGTTCTTTGAGCGACGTTTGCTTCGTCGCGTTTGGCGCAGACACGAAAAATCCTTTCGCTGCCTTGAATAGATACCCTGCAAGAGTAGTGCATTTATGAGTGGGCGTGAATCCTATGCGGGTGCTTAATTTCGTTTTCAATCGTTCTAAATGGTCAGGTGGCGTCTGTTTCGTGTGCTGCCGTGTGATCTAGCGGGGCCATGCTCCCAGGCTGCGGTGTGGCCCTGCTCCCAGCCCGCCCGGTCGATTTGCGTGCGCAGGGGGGAGGGTGTAGTAGAGTATCCGGGTAAGGTAGCGTGTCCGAGCGGCCGAAGGTGCAGCACTCGAAATGCTGTGTGGTGTCACAGCCACCCTGGGTTCAAATCCCAGCGCTACCGCCACTGCCGCCCGGCCCCATTGGGGCCGGGCGGTTTTGTTATGCCGACGCGGCGTGCGTGGGTTGCTTGTGACGCCGCTGGTGGGCCGGGCTGCTTTGTGGGGCTATAGGCGCAAACGTGGTGCTTTAGACGGCGTGTCGTGGGTCTAGTGGGCGCGTCCGGCCCAGCCTTTGCGTGGCCAGAGTCCTTCTTCTGGGGTGGGGGTTCCTTCCGGGATTCCGTGGCGTTTCTGATCGGTGTGGTTGGGGTGTTTTTGGTGTGGGGATCCGGCGGGGTGTGGGCGCCCGTCGTGTTCCCATTGGGTCAGGACTTCGGTGGGGGTCGGGGGTTGTGGGGTGCGCAGGAGGAGAGCCCATTCGGCGATGACGGCTGGTGGTAGGCACTGGCACCGCGGTGAGCGTGGAGGAGTTCACGCACGACAGCGTTGATGGATTCGACGTGGTTGGTGGTGGCGCAGGCCGGCGGGTCGGTTGGTGTGCCGTCGGGGTTGGTCAGGTAGGTGAACAGCACTCCTTGGCGTGCCAGTCGTGCCAAGCGTCGGTAGGCGCGGCGCGTGCGTTCATGCGTGTACCACCAGGTTTTACCGGTTTTTTTGACGCCCATGCAGGGTCTTGAGCGGCGAAGGTGCGCTGTGACATCCATTCTCGGAAGGTGTGCCCAAAGTCGTGGAGCATCGTCAACCACGCGCTGGCTTGGTCGACGCTGGTGATGCTCGTCAAGCGTCGTGACAAGGCCAGCAACGCCCGTGCGGGTTCGGTTCTGGGATGCATGGTTAGGGTCGCGGATGATGTCACGATGAACGTGGACCAGGCAGCGTTGCACGCGCGTGGAGGGCCATAGGTGCGCGATAGCCGCCAAGGCGCCTGCAGCACCGTCGGTGGTGACCACATCGGCAGGAGCGAGGCGTTCAAGTAGGGGCCGTGTAGGCCTGCGCGGATTCGTTGGCCGCCCACTGCCACTCCAGCACATGCTCGCGGTCTCGGGCGATCAGCAGCACCCATCCGCCCGACAGGTGTATGCCGTCAATGAAGATCTGATCGTGGACCCTGCCCGGTGACGGGCGGGTGAGGTACCGGCACCCTGCCAGCACCAACAGGTACGACGCCGGAAAGCGCGCGCTGAGCCTTCCTGTTCGTCTTGGGTGTGCCGAGACGTCGCCCACGCGATGAAGTCTGCCAGCTCATCGGCTTGTTCGTGTCGGCGCGCACGCCCTGATGGACATGTGGTTGACAGGGCGCACGAGGTGCATTTCCACCGTTGAGCGCCCGCCGCGGTGTGTCCATTCTTCTTCATCGGCACAGCGCACACCGGGCAACGCCGAGCACGATTCGATCGTGTTCTCACCCACTACACGATCACCCCAGAAAGTCAAGGAAGCTGCGCGATTAACCGCCCGAACCTAAATAACAGCGACTTTCGCCCGCAATCCCAACCTAAACCCGGAACTTAAGCACCACGTTCGTGACCTATAGTCCGCTTTGTGTGCCCGTGGGCGGCGGCCCGCCCGCAGTGCCTTGTTTGTGGCCCCGCTGGTGTTCCGGGCGCCGGAGGGCCCGGCTGTGGGGCCGGGCTGCTTGGTGTGCCCGTGGGCGGCGGCCCGCCCGCGAGCCGTCCGCGCCGCGAGCTTCGCTCGGCGCGTCGCCTCGAAGCCCGGCCAGGCCCCGCCACCGCCCACGGGCACCGCAGCCAGGCCCCTCACGGCCCTCCGGCGCCCTTCACACCGGTGGGACCTGGTGTGTTGACGTGTGGCTTGGCGCGTCGGCTCGTTGTCCGGGCAGGCCCCGACGCCGCCCGCGGGCACCGCAGCCTGTCTCCTACTTGAACCCCATCTCTGGCAGCCAACCCTAACGCACATCATTTCTGCGCCCACACCCAATTTCGCATGCAATTCCCCCACACCCCTTTCAAATTCGAAAATCAGATCGTTGGAATTGCAACGTTTTCAGACTTTATTGAAACTTAACCCAATCGAATTACGTGCGACTTTTCTGAGGCAGTCCCAGCCACCACCCACGGGTGCCGCAACCAGGCACTGACACGCGGCATGGGGGTATCGGTCTCATCGAGGCACTCCACGGCAACCACCGCCACTTCCAGCGAGCCTCCATGGAAGAAATATCGCCCCAGCAGGGCACCCCACCGCTTGACTCACGTCCTCAGTGAAAGAAATATCGCCCCTGCTCGCTCAAAATGGGCAAAATACTGCACTTTTCGGCGTGCCGGGGCGAAGAATATTTCACGGCACCCCACAACACCTCACGCAGGGGCGGTTTTTCTTTCACCCCAGCTCCATCCCGACCCACAGGCGGGACACAACTCACCCTGCTCGGCTCTATCAGCGCACACGCGCGAAACAGTTCGCCCAGCGTCCTCTATTTCTGCTGCGGTGTGCGAAAAAGTTCGCCCTGCAAGCCCAAACGGGCGAAACGCTGTTTTCAGGCGTGCTGGGCGAGTTTTTTCGCGGAGATGTCGCTGGAGGGGCCGTGTCGGGCGAGTTTTTTCGCGCCGTGGGACTGGCAGCTGGGCCCATCTACTGGCACCCCCGCTGATGCACGGCTAAACCCCATTGGTGGCGTGGTGGGCAGCCTGCCCGCACAGTCACCCACCGGGTTAACGCGCGCAGGATGCGTTCACAGAAGCAGGTCCTGACGGGCTCGCAGGCCTCCCGCCGCCTTCCAGATGCTCAGTGATACAACGAGAGGCGGGACCCCGAAGGATCCCGCCTCTCGTTGTGTGCGGTGGCCGGGCAGTTAGTGCCCGAGCCTCAGCTCAGAAACAACGGCCGCGGCGTCAGCGCGAACGCTCAGTTCTTCCACCAGCCCTTGACGGTGTCGACCGCGTCGGACAGCGCGGAGTGGGATTACGAGAACCTGGGGATCGACGGTAAACAGCGCAAGATCATGCCAATGGCTCTGTGGCTGCTCAAGAAGTATGAAATCCCAGTTCACAAGGCCTTCGAAGAGACAAATGGGAAGTTTGAAGCCCATCGCGACATCGAAGAGATGATCTCGCGCTCAGAGGACATCGCGCGCCTTGGGAACCAGGCCGGTGAAGGCTGGTACTTGACGGCCGAGATGGTCGACATGATCGAACACGGATGCCCGAATATCATCTGCGCACAGCCATTTGTATGCCTACCGAACCACATCGTTGGAAAGGGCATGTTCCGCGCGCTGCGCAACCGTTACCCGCAAGCAAACATTGTCGCGGTCGACTACGATCCGGGTGCCTCGGAAGTCAATCAGCTCAACCGAATCAAGCTGATGCTGGCAACCGCTGTCCAACAGCACAATGCCGCCGAGCGTGATGGTGAAGAAGATGGCGTGCTGCAGTTGGTCGGGATCGATTTTGATTCTGAAGACCTGGGCGGCGAGGCCGTCGCTGGTGCCTCCAGTGGTGGTTGCGGGTGTGGATCCGGTGGTGGTTCTTCTGATGGCGAGGGACACCGCGTGGTCGGCTTGGGCATGCCTGCAATTCCGCCGAGGCGGGGTGCTGCTTTCCGCTGAGTTCAGCGTGCTCCTTCCTGGCGGAGTAGCCTCAGGAATAACCGTGTTTAAGTAGCGGATATTTTGTGAAACGGAAGGGTAACAATGCGCCTCTCAGCACTGGAACAGGTTCCGCTTTTTGACGGATCGACTCCGCATCAGGCACTGGAAGACATGGTGTCCTTGGCTCGCGGACTAGAAGAGATGGGTTTCCATCGCTTCTGGATCGCAGAGCACCACAACACACCGGTCTTTATGTCGTCCGCTCCCGAGCTGGTGATGACTCACCTTCTGGACCGAACCTCGCGTATTCGCATTGGTTCGGGTGGCGTGATGGCTATGCATCAGGGCAGCTTACAGATGGCAGAAAAGTTCTTCACTCTGGCCACCTTGTTCCCCGGACGCGTCGACATGGGATTGGGACGAGCCCCCGGCGGTGACATGATCTCCGCCCGCGCGCTCAATCAGGGCACAACAATTGATCCTGGTGCGATCAATGCTCTGATCGATGAAACTTTGGCTTTCATGCGAGGGACTTTGCCGGAGGGGCACCCCTACGCCTCGGTGGATGTCTACCCGCATCCCGATGAGCTTCCCGAACTGTGGTTGCTGGGGTCTTCAGGCCAGAGCGCGGCCTGGGCGGGGACTCGAAACATGAACTACGCCTACGCGCAGTTCTTTAGCGGCCAGCAACAGCCCGAGGTCATGGACCACTACCGCGCACACCTGCCCGAAAATCTGGGTGAAGGTGAAGGACAGACGCTTTCCGCGCTCGCGGTGAGCGCTGCAGAAACTGAAGCGGAAGCCTAGAACAAGCACTTCCCGCATTGAGCTTCCGCATGTGTTTACGACTGGGACGCCCCGTGCGGTTCCAGCGACCCGAGCAGATGAGCGCCGAAGACCGAGAAGACGCACTGCGATGGGCACAGCGCGATCGCTCGATCATCATCGGCACCTACGACCAGGTTGCTCAAACGATTGCGAACTTTGCGCGTAACCACCGCGTCGATGAAGTCATGCTGATCAGCTACATCGCTGATGTTCCACAAAAGCTTGCACAATACCGAGAGCTCCAGACACGTCTGAGCTCAAGCCTTTGAGCAGCTGGTCACTCCATCAGTGGATAGAGTTGTGGCCCCGGCCTTCAGGCGGGGGCCACAACCTTTAAAACAAACAAGCAGTGATCACAGGGCTGCTGCGAAACGCTCTGCGACGTTCTCCCAGTTCACCAGGTTCCACCAGGCCTTGACGTAGTCGGCCTTGACGTTGAGGTAATCCAGGTAGAAGGCGTGCTCCCACATGTCGATCATGAGCAGCGGCACGGTCGCGACCGGGATGTTGCCCTGCTGGTCGGTCATCTGGTAGGTCACGAGGCGCTTGCCGACGGTGTCCCACGCGAGGACGGCCCAGCCGGAACCCTGCAGGCCCAGGGCGGCGGCGGCGAACTGAGCCTGGAAGGACTCGAACGAGCCGAAGAACTCGTCGATGGCGGCGCCGAGCTCGCCCTCGGGGCGCGAGGCGCCCTCGCCGGTCATGTTGGTCCAGAAGATGGAGTGGTTGGTGTGACCGCCCAGGTTGAAGGCCAGGTTCTTCTCCCACAGGTTGATCGCGGCGAAGTCGCCGGCCTCGCGCGCGGCGGCCAGCTTCTCGAGGGCGGCGTTCGCGCCGGCCACGTAGTTGGCGTGGTGCTTGTCGTGGTGCAGCTCCATGATGCGGCCGGAGATGTGGGGCTCGAGAGCGGCGTAATCGTAGGGAAGTTCGGGCAGGGTGTAGACGGTCATGATGCTCCTCCTGGGCGTCGTCGTCGTTTGTCTATTGACTCCAAGGGTAGTACTTAAGTCCCGCCTTGCGTAGGGGTTGTGTGTCACCTTTCGCGCAGTGCGATCAACGACGAGGCCGGGGCTGATCCTCGCGACCACGCCCCGGCCTCGTGAAACGACAGACGATCAGGCCTTCGTGCGCGCCCGACGCACGAGAGCGGACGCACCGACGACGATCCACGCGGTAACGGCACCCAGAATGACACCGAAGATGCCGGACAGGAGGGTCTCGACCAGCCAGGTGACGAAGCCGCCGGCCGACGCGACCGCGTGCTCGGCGACCTCGAGGATGTGATGGAAGACCGGGACGCCGACCTCGGCGAGGTTCGCGATGACCAGGTGGCCACCGACCCACAGCATCGCGACCGTGCCGACGACGCCGATCACGTTGAAGACGTGCGGCATGACGCGCACGATCGTGCGGCCGACGTTGTCGACGGGGCCGGGGCGGTTGTCCTCGGGCTCGAGGGCACCGCGCGCCAGGTGGAGGCCGAAATCGTCGGCCTTGACCAGCAACGCGACGAGGCCGTACACGAAGAACGTCATGAAGAACGCGACCCCGATGAGGACGGCGACGCGCATGACGCCAGTCTCGCCCCCCAGGCCGGCCATGGAGACGAGCATGATTTCGGCGCTGAGGATCAGGTCGGTGCGGGTCGCGGAGGAGACGATGCCCTTCTCGAGCTCCTCGGGGGAGGCCGCGCCGGCATCCTCGTGGTCCTCGTGGTGGCCGGGCAGCCAGCCGAGCTTCTCGAGGACCTTCTCCCCGCCCTCGAAGCACAGGTACGCGCCGCCCACGATCAGCAGGAATGGGAGAAACTGCGGGGCCAGCCAGGTGAGCAGGAGCGCGATCGGCAGGATGATGAAGAGCTTGTTGATGAGGGAGCCGCGCGCGATCTTGCCGATGATGGGCAGCTCGCGCGCCGGGCTCAGGCCTGACACGTACTGGGGCGTCACCGCGGTGTCGTCGATGACGACGCCCACCGCCTTCGAGGAGGCCTTGACGGCGTTCGCCGCGACGTCGTCGATCGACGAGGCCGTGACCTTAGCGAGGGTCGCGATATCGTCGAGCAGTGCGACAAGTCCACCGGACATGGGTTTTCCTCCTATGGGCCTCTCATGGGGGCCTCGTGTCGTTACGCGCATTGTACGTGCGGGGATAGTCTAGAGTCATGACGACTTCCGTACCCGTCCCCGCCCTCGATCGTGACCTCATCGCGCGCCTGCGCTTCGACGTTATCGCGGCAAGCTGGACCACTGACACCCTTGAGACGCTGCTCAGTGACGGCGCCCTGTCCGCCCTCATGCGCGACTCGCGCCTGCCCGCCCTCGTCGAGCTCGCGGGCGTCACCGACCCGGCGGCTACCCTCACGCGCTTCTTCGTCCTCGGCCAGCCAGAGCGCGCCTCGGCCCTGGACGCGGCCCTGCTGACGCTGGGCGCATGCGGGCTGGGGTCCCTCGGCCTCGCGGTCACTATCGACGAGGCCGAGGCCGCCTCCGCGCTCGTCATGCCCCGTGCGGGCGGCGCTCCCAAGTGTGAATCCAAGGAGGAGCGTGAGGAGGCCTTGTCCCCGCAGGCCTCGAGCCTGCCGACGATGCGTAACCCCGACGAGGAATCGCCCGAGCCCGAGGTCGAGGCGGACCCGTGGATGCGTGCCCTCTTCGACCTGCGCCCCCACGCGGCCTCGCTGCCGGGCGGCGATCACGAGTGGTGGGTGGTCTCGGACCTGGCGGAGGTGCAGACCGGCAAGCCGCTGGCCGACGACCACGTGCTCGGGATCGGTGGCGCGACCCTGACGCTCCTGGAGATGACGGTGCGCGAGCACGTTGATTCAGCCCTCGACGTGGGTTGCGGCTGCGGCATCCAGGCCCTCTACCTGGCCACGCACGCCGACCGCGTGGTGGCGACCGACCTGTCGTCGCGTGCATGCGCGCTCACCCAGTTCAACGCGGCCCTCAACGAGGCCGTCATCGATGTGCGCGAGGGCTCCCTCTTCGAGCCCGTCGAGGGCGAGACCTTCGACCTCATCGTCACCAACCCGCCCTTTGTCATCACCCCGGACTCGGTGCGCGGCGCGGCCGGCCTGCTCGAGTATCGCGACGGCGGCATGGACCGCGACAACCTGATCCGCGCGGTCCTGCGCGGCGCGCCCGAGTGCATGAACGAGGGCGGCACCCTGCAGATGCTCGCCAACTGGGAGATCCCCGTCGACCGCAACCCGGACACTCAGTGGTCGTGGCGCGTGGATTCGTGGCTTGACGGCCTGCCGGTGGACGCGTGGGTCGTCCAGCGTGACGTCCTCGACCCCGCGCGCTACGTCGACATGTGGATCCGAGACTCGGGCGGCCAGCTCATGGACCGCGCCGACTACGAGTGCGCCTTCACCTCGTGGCTGGCGGACTTCCGCAGCGCGGGCACGGGCGCGATCGGCATGGGCTTTGTGGCGCTGCGCAGGCTCGACGAGGCCGAGGCCGCCTCGGGTGGTAAGCGCGCCTACGACCTGTCCCTCGATGGGCACGCCCCGCGCGGGTGCGACGTGGCGTGGGCGCTGGCCTCCCTGCGAGCCCCGGAGCTGTGGGACGTGGCGCTGACGCGCGCCTCCGACGTGCGCGAGGAACGCCACTACGTGCCGGGCAGCCCCGACCCGGAGCTGATCATCATGCACCAGGGCGGAGGACTGGGCCGTTCCGTGCCGGTCTCCTCGTCCGTGTCCGCGGTCGTGGGTGCTTCGGACGGCGAGCTGACGGTCGGGCAGATCGCGGCGGCCGTCGCGATGCTCACGTCGGTTGAGGTTGATGATGTGCGCGCCGAGATTGAGGCACCCCTGCGCGACCTGATCCGCTGGGGATTCTTGACGTACTGAGCGGTGTTGCGTGCGCGGGCGCCGCGGCTGCGGGGCGGCCGCGGCGCTTGGCGTCAGGGCGTTGTTACTTGTCTTTCGGGGCGGAATCAGCCCGGGCCTCGTGAATGTTTACTGGCCGTAGTGGAAGCGGCAGAAATGATCCAGAGGGCTTTGCCGTCGTCGCTGATCTGGTAGATCAGGCGGTGCCGTGAGTCGATCCGGCGTGACCAGTACCCCGAGAACTCGTAGCGGAGAGGCTCAGGCTTGCCGATCCCCTCGTTTCCGTTGCGCTGGATGTCCTTGATGAGTGCGTTGATGCGCTTGAGGGTCTTGCGATCCTCGAACTGCCACCAGACGTAGTCATTCCAGGCTTCCTCATCCCATGTGATGTGCATGGTCAGTCCTCGTCGAGTTCAATGAGGTCGTGAACGACGCCCTCGCCAGCGCGGTGACGTGCGATCGATTCGCGCAGGTGGCGGGCGTTCGCGGGGGACTGCATGAGGTAGACGGTCTCCATGAGGGACTCGTACTCGTCGAGCGCCATGATGACGACGCTCTCGTGCCCCTGTCGGGTGATGACGATTTCCTCGCGGTCGTTGACGACCTGGTCGAGGACCTCGGCGTAGCGTGCGCGCGACTCGGTGTAGGTCATGATCTTCATGGGTGCTCCTCTGCTCGCCTATGTACAGAACATTGTACAGGAGATGAGAGTGTGTGTCTCCAGCCGGATGGCGATGCGCGGGGGACAGTGACTCCGTGCGATGGCCGCTGCCTGTCACGGCTTGATGTACGTGGCCCCGTCCTTCGTCCACTCGCGGATTGCGGGGATGGCGGCGGGCACTTGACCCAGCCACTCGGGCAGCGTGCCCTCGACGAACTCGTGGTTGGCCAGTGACCTGGAACAGGCGAAGAAGTCCACGCCAGCGTCGGCCGCCGCCTCCATCTGAGCAGTCCAGTCGTTCGCGCCCTGGAGCGCGTAGACCCCAGTGCCGTTCACGATGACGGTGATCCCGTGAGCCAAGCCGAGTTGTGTGAGATTGCCGAGGTTCGACAGCGCCGCGGGCCAGCGGGCGACATCTGAAACGTGGAGGATATAGTCGTAGCTCATAGTGCTCTCTTCAGTGGGAATGACGTGGCGCGAGTGGAGTCCCCGTCGGGGTACAGGGGAAGGGTATCACGCGGCGATGGGACGGCCGCTAGTGGCCTCGGTGGCGCGCTTTCGCTTTCAGGCGGGCGAGGCGGCGTTTCTCTTCAGCTTTCTCACGTTTCTTCTGCTTGGTCGTGGAAGCTCGTTCTCGTGCCATGCGTTCGCGTTCTGCTTGAATCGCTGCCTGTGATGCAGTGGAAGGAAGCGCACGGCGGGCGAGGTGGGATGCCTGGCGCTGTGCGCGCTTGGGGTTGTGGTGCGTCGCCTGACGTTGGGCCATATCGGGAAGCCCAAGCGGCCTCGTCGAGGCGGCACAGGAGAGCGTTAGCGTGAGCGAGAAGGAACTCGTAGAACTCCGCGTCTGAGGGCTGTGCGCCGAACACGATTCTAACGGCGCGAACACGGTCGGCCTCGTGGCGCTCAATGACACCGACCCAGAACTGACCATCGAAATATAGTGTGGACTCCGTCTTCATTACTCGTCTCCAGGTACACCAGGGTGGACCCGATGACGCTGGATTCTGCTCGGGGCAGCGACGGATGCGAGGCATCGTCCAGACTTCCTACTGGACTGTGCGGTTCGCGTATCAGGACTGACGACTCATTATACGTCCCGTGTTCCAGGGTGTTGCTACTGGACGATCGGCTTGCCGCCGATGGACAAGGCCTTGCGCGCGCTTGACGCGCTGCCTGATGCCCCGACTGATCTCGCGCGCGAAGCGGGGGGGCTGCCCTCAGCGCTATCGTTTCTCGTCGAGCCGATGGAGGCGGCCCCACCAGCGGGTGATCAGCCACTCGTCGTGCGTTGAGATAACCAGGGTTCCCTCCCACTCGCGCATCGCCTCTTCGAGGGACTCCAGGGCGTTCAGGTCCAGGTAGTTCGTGGGCTCGTCGATCACGAGGATCTGAGCATCGGCCCGCGCCGCGAACGCCAGCTGTGCCCTGCGTTGGTTTCCCGCGGAGAGCTCACCGAGCGGCCGGTTCCACGCCGCTGGGGGAACGAATCCCTTCCCGGCCTCCCCGATGCCCAGGTGCCACGCATCCTTGGGGATGAGGGGGTCGCCGGGCCGCGGGAGCACCTGGGGCACGAGGACGACCCCGGAGGCGGCGTCGATGCATCCGTGCGCCCCGCTGGGGGGCCCCGCGTGCGATCCACTCCAACAGGGTGGTCTTGCCCGACCCGTTGGGCCCCGCGACGAGGAGGTGCTCGCCGTAGCGCACCTCGAAGGAGGTCGGCGCGAGGCGTCCCTCCACCGACGCGCCGCGGACGGCCAGGGCGATACCCATTGCGTGTGGGTGCGGTGACGTCCCGCCCGTGGTGGTCCTCATGGCGCGAGGGAAAGAGAACCCGCCCTGGTCATAGCGGGGCTTGGGGACTTCGTGTGCCGCGAGAACCGACAGCCTCCGGGAATCGTCGTTGATGCGCCTCGTCGACACAGTTTGGGCGCGGTCTGCATAGTACTTCTGTGCCATCCGTATCTCGGTGCGGGGCTTGAAGCGCGCATGCCCCACCACCGTCGAATCCCGCTGGTGAGATACGAGTCGGCGTTTCTCGGCCTGCTGATCCGCATGGATCGCGGTGTGCCGTGAGCGTGCGGCGGCCTTGTCGCGCAGGTAGTCCGAGTAGGATCCTCCTACCCTGTACGCCCCGAAGTCCGCGGGCTCTCCCTGGGAGATTGCGACCGCCCGCCACGGTGTCGGATCCAGGTCGAGCAGCGCCGTCGCCGTGCGCTCAATGAAGGCCCGGTCGTGGCTGGTCATGAGCACCGGCCCCTGCCAGTCGTCGATTGTGTGTGCTAGGTGCTCGTGCCCGTCAGTGTCCAGGTGGTTCGTCGGCTCGTCCAGGACGAGGGCCTCTGGTCGATCGACGAGGGTGAGGGCCAGACGCAGGCGGGAGCGCTGCCCCGGGGAGAGGGAGGCGAGGGGGGCGGGAGCGGTCGAGGCCTCCTAGGTCGAGGGCCTCCAGGGTCTGTTCGAGGCGCGTGTCGATGGTCCACGCATCCCGCGTGATCATCGCCGCTAGGACGCGGTCGTATTCCGCTTCGTCGCGCGGAGAGGGGTCCCGGGCGAGGCGCTCGGTGAGGAAGTCGAAGCGCGCCGCCAGCCCGCGGATGCTCGACGTGGCGGCATCGATGAGCTGTGCGACGGTGCGGGATTCCCTGTCCCCCGCGAGTGGAGGGCGAGACGCCAGAGGGGCTCCCGGTGCTGACCGCGTGGCCGCGGGCCGATGAATTGGGGGAACTAGCTGGGTCGCGGAGAGTGCCGGGCCGGCGATCGTTCCGGAGTCCGGCTGGAGTCGGCCCGCTGCGAGGGCCAGCAGCGTTGACTTGCCGATCCCGTTCGGGCCGACGACGACGAGGCGGTCGGCGGGCCCACACGTGAAGGAGACGTTAGTGAGGACGGGCAGCGTGCCGTAGGAAAAGAAGACGTGGGAAAAGACAATCGTGGACATGACGCACCGAGGACAGAAGGAGTGGGGCAGGGGCGCGATGTCAGGAGTCCATGGGGACATTATACCGGCAACGGCGCGCCGGCGCGGTAGTTCTGCACGGAAATGGGGGCGTCCTCCCGGGGCTGTCTGACAAGACTAACGGCTTGCCGACGGACGACATGAGCATGCGGGAGGACACCTGGACAACATTCTCCCCCGCGAGCCCTCGATGGGGCCTGCGGGGGAGGAACGGCGACTACTGAGAGAACCTCAGAACAGCAGCGGCGCGAAGCCGGCCACCGGGGTGAGGAACGCGGCGCCACCCAGCACAGCTGCCTTAATGTAGGGGAAGGCGACGAAGGCCGCGATGATGAGGACCATGATCAGCGCCATAAGGATCAGGTTGTTGCGCTGGCGCTTGTACTGCTCGGGCGTCAGCTCCTCCTTCTTGCGGATGAGCGGGGCCTCGTCGTGGATGGAACCGGTGCTGCCACCGGGCTTCGCGCCCTCGTTCTCGGTCGGGAAGTGCTGGTCGGATATGGTGGTCTCCTACGGGGTGTTTAAGGGGATCAGTTGACGATCGGCTTGCCGCCGATGGACATGGGGGCGCGGGTGCGGGCCTGGGCGTCGAGGTCCTTCTCCCACGCGGAGGCGTCCTCCCAGTTGACGGAGGACAGCAGGTGCAGGGCGCCCATCTCGCGCAGCGCGTCGAGGAGGATGAAACGCGGGGCGGGGTAGGGGGCGTCCCACGGGATTGCCGTCCACAGTCCGTTCTTTCCGACGAGGAACTCGCCGCGGTTACGGTCGTGCAGGTCGTTGGCAGCGGTCTGCGCGTCCCCCTCCGCGGCCCACAGCCAGCGGGTGATGCGGAAGGCCTCCCACGTCTCCTCCCACGAGGAGTAGGAGGACTGCAGAGCCCGGTTGATGACCGCGAGAGTGTCCCAGGCCTCGTCCTCGCTCAGCCAGCCCTGGCCGGCACCCACGCGCGTCAGGTTCGCCGCGCGAATGAGGTCCCACGCGGCGAAATCGAGAGTCTGGATGCCGCGGTCGTTGTCCAGGAAACGGCGGATGCGCCAGCGGCGCTCCCAGGCCTCCATCGAGGAGTCGGCGGTCTTATTCAGGCGGGCGATCTCGTTGTCCGCCCAGCCGGGCCTCGCGCAGCGCTCGCGCAGACCCGCGAAATCCTCGCGGTGTCCGGCGCGCAGAAGCGAATAGATCTGGCGGAGCAGCCCCTCGCGGTCCGTGATATCCCAGTCGCGCTCCAACATCGCCTTCATGGTGTCCGGCTGTGCGAGCTCCAGACGGTTGACGATCTCATCGTTGCACAGCGAGTAGACCATGGACGGGGCCAGCAGGCGAGCCTGCGGGTCGGTGGCCATGTCCTGGCGTTTGCCGCTCAGATGCGGGGTGTGGTGCTCGTTGAGCTTGTTCCACTCGCTTTCCTTGCCGGCCTCGCGCACGTCGCGCGGCGCGGGAACGGCACCCTTCGAGCGCGCGGCCGCCTGCTTGAACGTAGTCGCTGCGAGGGCCACGATGACGCAGCCGATCGCGAACCAAATCGGGAACGGAATATCGGAAAGGAAATTCTGGAGCACAGACTGATTGTGCCCGATGGAAAGCAGATCACACAATTCAGGGGCGCTTGTGTGCACCACGTGGGACGAGGCAGGGTCCTCACCCCTATGTAATAGGTACCGTCGGATGAGCCCACCGGCGCCTCGCCCGGGCGCGCACGCGCGTGAGAATCCGCCACGGCCTCGTCAATGTCAAACCCGAGCGGCGTGAGACGCGCGGAAGCGCCCCCGGTACCCAGATGCGGGTGGGACGCGGTAAGGTCCATCCCAGATGCCTCGCCGGGTGCTCTCGGCATGAGGGTGCTACAAATACTGGGGAAGCGACGGAAGGGACCAGCAATGTCAGCGACGAAGCTCGTGATCGTGGAGTCTCCTGCGAAGGCAGCCACCATCGAGGGGTACCTGGGTCCCGATTTTCACGTGACCGCCTCCATCGGCCACATTCGCGACCTCCCGCAGCCCTCCGAGCTACCCAAGGACATGAAGAAGGGGCCCTTCGGCCGCTTCGCCGTCAACGTGGACGACGGTTTCACGCCCTACTACGTGGTGAACCCGGACAAGAAGAAAAAGGTCACCGAACTCAAGAAGCTCCTCAAGGAGTGCGACGAACTCTATCTGGCAACTGATGAGGACCGCGAGGGTGAGGCTATCGCGTGGCACCTCCTGCAGGTCTTGAAGCCGAAGGTTCCCGTGCGCCGCATGGTGTTCCACGAAATTACGAAGGAGGCGATCCAGCGCGCCCTGGAGAACACGCGCGACCTGGACACCGACCTCGTGGACGCGCAGGAGACCCGCCGCATCCTCGACCGCCTCTACGGCTACGAGGTCTCGCCCCTCCTGTGGCGCAAGATCCGCCCGTCCCTGTCGGCGGGGCGCGTGCAGTCGGTGGCCATGCGCCTCGTGGTCGCCAGGGAGCGCGAGCGCATGGCGCACGTGAGCGCCCAGTACTGGTCGATCGACACGGCGTTCACGTCGGCGGGCCAGGCCTTCGGCGCACGCGTCTCCTCCGTGGACGGCCATTCGATCGCGACCGGCTCCGACTTTTCCGAGAAGGGCGAGCTGAGCGCGAAGGCGGCCAAGGCCGGCGTTCTCCACCTGGACGAGGCCACCGCCCGGGCCTACGCCCGCGCGCTGGAGGGTGCCCCGGCCTCGGTCATCGACTCGGTGACCCGCAAGCCCTACCGCCGCCGCCCGGCCGCCCCCCTTCACGACGTCGACCCTCCAGCAGGAGGCGTCGCGCAAGCTGCACTGGAACGCGTCCTCGACGATGCACACCGCCCAGTCCCTCTACGAGTCCGGTTACATCACCTACATGCGTACCGACTCCACGGCCCTGTCCAGCCAGGCGATTCACGCCGCCCGCGAGCAGGTCACCCAGCTCTACGGGGCCGAGGCCGTGGCCGAGTCTCCGCGCATGTACGGCACCACCTCGAAGGGCGCACAGGAGGCGCACGAGGCGATCCGTCCCGCTGGCGACCACTTCCGCACGCCGGGCGAGGTGGCTGGTTCCCTGTCGAAGCAGCAGCTGGCCCTGTACGACCTGATCTGGAAGCGCACGGTCGCCTCGCAGATGGCCGACGCCCTCGGCTACACGGCGACGATTCGCGTGCTCACCGGCATCGAGGTGGACGGTAAGCGTCACGACGTGCTGTCCTCGGCCTCGGGCACGGTCATCACCTCCCCGGGCTTCCGCCTGGCCTACCAGGAGGGCCACGACCAGGGGCGTTATGACGCGGAAAAGAACGACGCGGAGAAGACCCTGCCCGACGTCGCCGAGGGGGATCCCGCGACGCTCACCGAGGCCACCCCGGACGGCCACGAGACCCAGCCCCCGGGCCGCTACACGGAGGCCACGCTGGTCAAGACCATGGAGGAGCTCGGCATCGGCCGTCCCTCCACCTACGCGGCCACCATCCAGACGATCGGGGATCGCGGGTACGTGACGCACCGCGGCCAGTACCTGGTGCCCACGTGGCTGGCGTTCTCCGTGACGCGCCTACTCGAGGAGAACCTGGCGAACCTGGTCGACTACGACTTCACGGCCTCGATGGAGGGCGACCTGGACCGTATCGCCGCTGGCGAGGAGAACGGCACGGAGTTCCTGACGGGCTTTTTCTTCGGCCCCGACGGCACGGGCGAGAACGGCGGCCTGCGCCACGACGTCGCCTCCCTGGGCGACGACATCGATGCGCGCGCCGTTAACTCGATCGACCTGGGTCGCGGCGTGACGCTGCGCGTGGGCCGCTACGGCCCCTACATGGAAAGGCCGACGGGACGCGCGCGAACGTCCCGCCGGAGGTTGCCCCCGACGAGCTGACGGACGAGCTCATTGACCAGCTCTTCTCCCGCGCCGCCGACGACGGCCGCGAGCTGGGCGTCGACCCCGCGACCGGTCACACGATCATCGTCAAGGACGGCCGCTACGGCCCCTATGTCACCGAGGTCCTGCCCGAGGCTGCCGAGGGCGGCGAGGAGGGCGCGAAGAAGGCGAAGAAGAGCGCCGCCAAGCCTCGCACCGCCTCGCTGTTCAAGACCATGGACATTGCCACGGTCACCCTCGAGGACGCGCTGTCGCTGCTGTCCCTGCCGCGCGAGGTGGGCACGGACCCGGCCTCGGGCGAGGTCATCACCGCGCAGAACGGCCGCTACGGCCCCTACCTGAAGAAGGGCACGGACTCGCGCACGCTGGCCTCCGAAGACCAGCTGCTGACCATCACCCTGGACGAGGCCCTGGCCATCTACGCGCAGCCCAAGACGCGCGGCCGCGGCACGGCCCGCCCGCCGCTGCGCGAGTTCGGCGAGGACCCGATCTCGGGCAAGAAGGTCACCGTCAAAAGGACGGCCGCTTCGGCCCGTACGTGACGGACGGCGAGACCAACGTGACGGTTCCGCGCGCCGAGACGGTCGAAGACCTGACGGCCGAGCGCGCCTACGAGCTCCTCGCCGACAAGCGCGCCAAGGGCCCCGCCCCCAAGCGCACGCGCAAGATGGCCGCGAAGAAGACGACGGCCAAGAAGACGACGACGAAGAAGACCACCGCGAAGAAGACGGCCACCAAGAAGGCCGCGACGAAGAAGGACAGCTGATGGCGGCGCGAGGAGTGTTCATCACCTTCGAAGGTGGCGACGGCTCGGGGAAGTCCACGCAGATCCAGTCGGTGCGCGACTGGTTTGCCAGCCGTGGCCGCGAGGTCGTCGTCACCCGCGAGCCGGGCGGCACTGAGCTGGGCACGGAGATCCGTCGCCTCGTGCAAAACGGCCCCGAAGACGTCGACGCGCGCACGGAGGCCCTCCTGTACGCGGCCGACCGCGCCTACCACGTCGCCACGGTCATCGCCCCCGCCCTCGAGCGCGGCGCGGTCGTGCTGGGGGACCGCTACATCGACTCCTCCCTGGCCTACCAGGGCGCGGCCCGATCCCTCGGCGTGGACGAGATCGCCTCCCTGTCCGCGTGGGCGACCCGCGGACTCTACCCGTCCCTGACCTTCCTCCTCGACCTGCCCCCGGAGGTCGGCGCGCGCCGTCGCACCGACGCCCCGGACCGCATGGAGCGCGAGTCCATGGACTTCCACGAGCGCGTGCGCCACGAGTACCTGCGCCTCGCGGACGCCGAGCCCGACCGCATCGTCGTCATCGACGCTGTGGGCACGGTCGACGAGGTCTTCTCTGAGATCCGCGGCGTCCTCGTCGAGCGCTTCGAGGGTGGCTCCGTCACGATCGACGAGGCCGACGACGCTCCCGTGTCTGCGCCCGCTCAGGACACCCCGGCCTCGTCCCCCGAGGTTCCCGAGGCCGCTGAGCCCCCGAGAAGCCGCGCGAGAAGAGCGCGAACAAGGGCTCGTCCCGTAAGCCCGCCACCATGGTGGGTGCTCTGGGCGAATCCCAGGGCGCGCTCTGGGATGAATGATGAGCGTCTGGTCCTCGCTCGTCGGACAGGATGCGGCGGTCGCTAAGCTCAGCGAGGCCGCGGCCTCCGCCCGCGCGATCGTCGCCTCCCGTGGCGGCTCTCGCGCCTCCGACGACGCGCGTTCCATGAGCCACGCCTGGCTCATCACCGGCCCGCCCGGGTCGGGTCGCTCCGTCGCCGCCCGCGCCTTCGCGGCCGCCCTCCAGTGCACGGGCGAGGCCGTCGGGTGCGGCGAGTGCGCCGGATGTCGCACGACGATGGGCCGCACGAACGCCGACGTCGTCTTCGCGGCCACCGAAACCTCGATCATCAACGTGGAGACCGCACGTTCCCTCGTGCTGCAGGCGCAGTCCTCGCCCTCCCAGGGGTTGTGGAGAGTCATCGTCGTCGAGGACGCGGACCGCCTCGGCGAGTCCGGCGCGAACGCCCTGCTCAAGGCCATCGAGGAGCCGCCCGAGCACACCGTGTGGCTGCTGTGCGCCCCCAGCCCCGAGGACATGATCGCTACGATCCGCTCGCGCTGCCGCCACCTCGGCCTGCGTATCCCGACCGCGGCCGCGGTCGCCGACCTGCTCGTGCGCGAGGGCGTCGCCACCCCCGAGGTCGCCCTCGAGGCCGCGCGCGCCGCCCAGTCGCACATCGGCCTCGCCCGCGCGCTCGCCCGCGACCCCCAGATGCGCGAACGCCGCCGAGCCATCATCACCGCGCCCGCCTCCGTGCGCAGCGTCGGCGAGGCCGTCATGGCCGCCGACCGCCTCCTCGAGACCGCGAAAGCCCAGGCCGACGCGCAGGTGAGCGAACGTAACGCCCGTGAAAAGGCCGAACTGATGCGCCAGCTCGGCATGGACGAGGGCGAGAGCGCCACCAAGGCCTCGCGCACGATGATTCGCCAGCTCGAGGAGGACCAGAAGCGGCGCTCCAAGCGCGCTCTCACCGACGCGATCGACCGCGCCCTCATCGACCTGCTCGCAATCTACCGTGACGTCCTCATGGTCCAAGTGGGCGGGGACGGCGAGCTCATCAACACGGACCTGGCCGACCTCGTGCGCGAGATCGCCCAGGATTCCACGCCTCGCCAAACCCTCGCACGCGTCGACCACATCGAGACCGCACGCAAGCGCCTCGTGTCAAATGGCAACCCTCTGCTGGTCCTGGAAGACATGGCGATTTCGCTGCGTCCCCAAGCCTGAAAACTGACCCGGCGTTTCTCGGTTACAATCGGGGCCATGAAGACACGCTCCATTGCGGCCTGCGCCGTCGCAGTCCTCGCCGTCGTCGCGATCGTCCTGACCGTCGTCGGCTACTACGGAACCCAACGCAGGGGACCGGCCCCCTCGACGACGGCCTCGGCCACGTCCGCGCCGATCCCCGTGTCCGCGGGGTCCGTGCAGGCCTACTACGATCAGGCGATCGAGTGGGGCGCGTGCGCCGACGGCACCTTCGACACCTTCCAGGGCGTGAACTCCTCGGACGCCAGCGAGTACCAGTGCGCCTTCCTGAAGGCGCCGCTGGACTGGGGCAGCCCCGACGGAGACCAGATCACGCTGGCGCTCGCGATCCACCGCTCCGGTGCGAAGGATGCTCCCGCACTGTTCGTCAACCCGGGCGGCCCCGGCGGCGCCGTCGTCTCCTCCCTGCCGTACTACGCCACGCAGGGAATCGGCGAGGCCGTGGTCAACGCCTACGACATCGTGGCCCTCGACCCGCGTGGCGTCGGCGACTCAACCCCCGTGTTCTGCACGACCGACGCCGAGCGCGACGAGCGCAACGCCGGCGAAGACAAGGACGTCGACACCGGCGACGAGTCCCCGCAGTCCGCGGTCGCCGCGGCGCACGAGGATTCCCTGAAGGTTGCCGCGGGGTGCCGCGAACACTCCGGCAGCCTGTATGAGCACATCGACACCGTGAGCGCTGCCCGCGACTTCGACATGGTGCGCGCGGTCCTCGGCCAGGAGAAGCTCAACCTCCTCGGATACTCCTACGGCACCTTCCTCGGCGCCACCTACGCGGGCCTTTCCCCGAGAACGTCGGCCGATTCGTCCTCGACGGAGCCCTGGACCCCACGCTCAGCGTCAACGAGGTCTTGGCCCTCCAGATGCGAGGCCTCGACGCCTCGCTCCAGCACTGGATCTCCGACTGCGCCACTCAGGCCACCTGCCCGATGGGACGCAACCTCCAGGAGGGCATCGAGACCGTGCGCTCGTTCCTCGACTCCCTCGAGGACAACCCGATGCGTACGAACGACCCGAATCGTCCGCTCACCGAAAACCTGGCCGTCACCGCGCTGACCGGCGCCATGTACAACACGCAGTGGTGGCCCCAGCTGACCCAGGCCTTCGGGATGGCCTGGCAGAAGAACGACGGCAGCGGCCTGCTCGCCATCGCGGACACGCTGAACTCGCGCAACCCCGACGGCACCTACCAGGACAATTCCTTCGACGCGATCAACGCGATCAACAACCTCGACTACTCGCCCGAAGGCACCATCGAGCAGTGGGCCGCCCAGGTGGAGACGCTCAAGAACGAGCTGCCGATCCTCGGCAAGTACGTGGGCTACCCGTCGGCCGGCCTCGAGGCGTGGCCCACGAAGCACGCGCGCCGCTCGCGCATCACTGCGCAGGGGGGGCGGCCCCCATCGTCGTCATCGGCACGACCCACGACCCGGCGACGCCTTACTCCATGGCTCAGGGCCTGTCGGGCCAGCTCGCCAGCGGCGTCCTCGTCACCGTCGAAGGCTGGAACCACACCGCCTACCGCCGTGGCGCCAACCAGTGCGTGACGCGGGCCGTCGAAGATTACTTCGTGAAGGGAACCGTGCCCACCGACGGCCTCATGTGCCAGTAGGGACGTGACTCACGACATCCCTATGGTGGGTGTCTTGGTTTGCGCTCGGCGCGATTCGTCCAGTAGAGTTGTGCCGTTGCCTGCACGCCCCGGAAACGGTGGAACGGCAGGCGCGGCCGCCTTAGCTCAGTCGGCAGAGCGATTCACTCGTAATGAATAGGTCGTGGGTTCGATTCCCACAGGCGGCTCAGATACGCCCACCCGGTTCCGGGTGGGCGTTTTTGTATGTGTGTGTGCGGTGTCGCGGTGCTGCTTGTGGCTTGTTGCCCCACGGGTGTTCCGGGCGCCGGAGGGCCCGGCCGCCCGCGAGGCTAGGCGACCTCACTTCGTTCGGCGCCGCGCCTCGAAGCCCGCCCGTGCCCTCCGGTCCCTCCGGCGCCCTCCACACCAGTGGCGCTTGGTTGCTGATGTGTGGCTTGGCGCGTCGTCTCAAGGCCCGCCCTGGCCCTGCCACCGCCCATCTATTTCGCACGTAATTCCCCTGAGGCTTGTTCAAACATTGAATTTACATCGTTGGAATTGCAACGTTTTCGTGAGGTCTTAAACAATGACCGAGATAAATTACGTGCGAAATTTATCTGGCGCTTGTCTCACCGTTGTGCGTGGAGCTCCGCAGCTGGGTCTACCAATCCCTCCGCGCCGGAAGCAATGGGGGTTTTGCACTACACGAAGCCTGCTGGCGGCGTGTCGCCGGCGTGTCGAACCCTCGTGTAGTGCAATTCCCCCCCGATTGGTGCCGCCGCCAGCCACGGGTATCGCGTCTGGGCCCTGCAGACCAGGCGGCCCGGTTATCTGAAACCCCTGTCGCCTTTGCGGGCGCAGGCCGTGCCTCAACTGAAACCGTCATCGCCTTTGCGGGTGAGAAATGGGCGTTTTTGGAGCGTTTTTCGGTTGCAGTGGTGTTGTTGGTTTCAACGGTTGCTTTTCAGGGGCGCGCAGTGGTGATGGGGGTTTCATGCTGGCCTGCATCAGTGGTTGCGGAGGTGTCATTGGTTGCATCGTCGCCACGTCACAGCGTCCTGTGCGAGAAAAAGTTCGCCCTGCTTGGTCTGATGGTGGGTGTGAGCGCGAAAAAGTTCGCCCGGCGTACGAAAAATGGCCGAAAATCGGTGGTTTGTGGCGTGCTGGACGAGTTTCTTCGCACCAACCGGTGTTGTGCCAAGGACTTGTAGACAATGCGGCGCACTTCAGGCTTGCTGTGGTGGGGGTTTTGCAGCATTAGAAGCTGGCTGGCGGAGTATCTACGGCGTGTCGCAGCTCTAATGATGCAATTCCCCCCGTTTGGTGGCGGCGGAGCCGCGAGTTGAGGGGGTGTGGTCGCCAAAGTGCAGACCCATTGGGTGAAGAGAGTCCAAAAACGACTGGTTTTGCTGAATGGGTCTGCGATTTGGCGGAATCGATCGCTGTCGCGGTGTGTTGGTCGCACGTCACCCCCCGAACATGCGCCTCAATCTCTTGTTGTGCACAGCCCAGCATGTAGAGGCATCAATCGCTTGACATCTTGTGAATCATGCTATACGACGGTTCTATCTAGCAATGAAGCTAAGTCTGGAAGGGACTGATCATGATGGATGGACTCATCTCATTTGGTCTAGGACTCTTAACGTTGGTTGCTGCTTTCTGCTTGGCTGGTCTAGCGCGAGCGATGCGAAATGACAAGTTGCCACCGAATATGTGGGCGGGAATCAGGACGAAGGCAGCATCAGAATCGGAGTCGTCCTGGTATCAGGTTCAACGAGCAGGTTCAGTGCCGCTCTTTTGCTTAGCCGTTGCTTATGCAGATTCAGGTTTACTCTTTATCCTTCAAGGAATCTACCATGAGACTATTTCTGCACTTATCCCGGTAGCCGTGTTTAGCGTGCACAGTCTTGTTGGAATTATGTGGATATATAAGGCAGGCTATAACTCCGAGCCATCACAAAACCAGGGTGGAACCAGTGAGTTCTCCGAGTGAATTGAGGAAAACTGAGCAGCTAAACCCTCCTAGTGGAAGCTGGGCGCGGCTGCCCAAGTTCGCATTAGCGGGTTAACGTGCGCGTGAGAGGGGCTTGGTGAAGCTTCGGTTGCATATCGGCGCGTCGCGCCGTCGTGCTCCTGCAGGTCTCACGCCCCAAATGCCGACCCCCAACCGCATGAGGCAACCGTGGCCTCGGGCAAGATTGGTTAGGCGAACCTGAGTCGAAAAATGAAATAGTCAATGATGTTAAAACGCTGAAATCCGAGGATTATTCCCTGACAGCAACGAGATAGTGAAACATCTGACCAAAGGGCGGATAGCACTAGAAATCCTGGGACCAAAGGGCCAAGATGGATGTGTCTGAAGGGCATGGCCCCACAAGGGTAAGCCCCGTACCGAATACACATGCAGAGGAGAAACAACATGACCGTTGAGTCCACCGGCTTCAAGGCTTCCGACGTTCTCGCAGGCAACCTGCAGAAGGTCCTCACCGACGTGACCGCTCTGTCCCTCGTGGGCAAGCAGCTGCACTGGAACATCACCGGCGAGGGCTTCCGCTCGCTGCACCTCTACCTCGACGCGGTCGTGGACATCGCCCGCGAGGCCTCCGACGAGATCGCCGAGCGCATGCGCGCCCTCCAGGTCGTCCCCAACGGCCTGCCCGAGGTCGTCGCCCAGCGCAACACCCTGCCGACCGTCCCCGAGACGATCATCAAGACCACTGACGCCGAGGAGCTCGCCGTCGCCGTCATCAACGCGACCGTCGGCACCATGCGCGACGTGCACGAGAAGGTCGACGCCGAGGATTCCGCCTCCGCCGACATCCTCAACGACTACATTCGCCGCTTCGAGCAGCAGGCGTGGTTCATCCGTTCGCAGAACGGCCAGGCCTGAGCCTGACTCCTCCGTGAGGAGGGAGCGAGCCGCGTAGGCTCGCATCAACAACGTGGGGTGCCCCGCCTGTCGCAGGCGGGGCACCCTTGTATGTGGGCGCGAGGGGCGTGGGCCCTATTGGGGATTGAAGGCTGCCGCAAGGCTTCGGCACTGCCCGAAGCGCGCAGGCCCCGGGAGGTGACACCGAGTCAGCGACACGGGGGAACGTGAACATTAGGCTGGTGGCGTGACGAATTCCCAGGACACAGCAGGTACCGCACCCACCTCCAGCGACGCGCAGCAGGGCGAGGCGCAGCCCGCCCTCGTCCTCGTCAACCTGGGGACGCCGACCGCCCCCGAGCCCGGCCCGGTGCGCGCCTTCCTGCGCGAGTTCCTCTCCGACCGCCGCGTCATCGAGATGAGCCCGCTCCTGTGGAAGCCCATCCTGGAGGGCATCATCCTGCGAGTCCGACCGCGCGAGGTCGCCGGCAAGTACCGCAGCATCTGGATGGACCAGGGGTCGCCGCTCATGCACTACACCCGCGAGCAGGCCCGACTCCTCGGAGAGCGCCTGCCGGGCGTGCGCGTCGAGGTCGCGATGCGCTACGGACAGCCTTCGGTCGGCTCGGTCCTGGACCGCCTGCATGCGCAGGGTGTGCGCCGCGTGGCGATCCTGCCGGCCTACCCGCAGTACGCGGCCTCGACGGTGGCGACGATCAACGACGCGGTCGCCCAGTGGATCGGGCGCAACCGCGATGGATTCGAGCTGCGACTGCACCGCTCCTTCCCCGCCGCCCCGCGTACATCGGCGCGCTCGCGACCGCCCTCGAGCGCCATTGGGAGCGCGTGGGACGTCCGAACTTCCTGACGGGGGACCGCGTCGTCGTGTCCTTCCACTCGATCCCGGTCGCCATGGACGAGGCCGGGGACCCCTACCGCGCCGAGTGCCGCCGTACGGTCGCCGCCCTCGAGTCGCGCCTTGGCCTGGCGATGGGTTCCCTGACGGCCACCTTCCAGTCCGTGTTCGGCCGGGCCGAGTGGCTGGGCCCGCAGACGATCGAGGAGATGGCCGAGCTGGGCGCGGCGAAGTGCCCGCGCGTGGACGTCATCTGCCCGGGCTTCATGGCGGATTGCCTGGAGACGCTCGAGGAGATCGACCAGCTCAACCGCGAGACCTTCGTCGAGGCCGGGGGAGGGGACTTCCACTACGTGCCGTGGGGTAATGACTCTGAGGGTGCGGTCGCGTCCCTGGAGGAGCAGGCTCGCATCGCCCTCGCCGGCTGGGTGTAGGTGCGCTGTCACAATCGAGCTGTCACAATCGACCGGCGGACGAAACCCTCCGGCGGATGCGGCCCCGGCCTCGTAACGTGGAGGCATGAGCACGCCTGACTGTACGACCTTCTCCACGCTGGCCATCCACGCCGGGTTTGACCCCGACCCCATCACGGGTGACGTGGTGCCTCCGATCCACGTCGCATCGACGTTCGTGCAGGATCGGCCCGGCGAGCTGCGAGAAGGCTACGAGTACGGGCGCTGCGGCAACCCGACGACCAACGCTTTCGCGGGCGCGCTCGCGGCCCTGGAGGGGGCGACGCACGGCTTCGCGTTCCCGTCGGGCATGAGCGCGGAGGACACGGTGATCCGCCTGCTGGCGCGCCCCGGCGACCACGTCGTGCATTCGACCGACGTGTACGGGGGCACCCACAAGCTCCTGAGTGTCATCAAGCCCGCCGAGGGCATCACCTCCGAGGCGGCGGACCTGACCGACCTGGCCGAGGCCGAGCGGGTGATCCGTGGGTCGCGCCCGCAGATCGTGTGGGTGGAGACGCCCTCGAACCCGTTCCTGCTGGTGACGGATATCGCTGCGATTGCGGCCCTCACGCACGAGGTCGGCGGTCTGCTGATCGTGGACAACACTTTTGCGACGCCGGTCCTGCAGCGTCCCCTCGAGCTGGGTGCGGACGTCGTCGTGCATTCGACGACCAAGTACGTGGGTGGCCACTCCGACGTGGTCGGCGGTGCGTTCATCCTGCGCGATGGCCTGGAGCTGCCCGCGCACGTCGAGCCCTTCTTCGGTGAGCGTGACGCGGCCGCCGAGGCTGTCAAGCTGCAGATGGCCCTCGGGCACGTGCCCTCCCCGCGTGACACCTACCTGGCTCACCGCGGCCTCAAGACGCTGGCCCTGCGCGTGGAGCGCCACTGCGCCAACGCGCACAAGGTCGCCGAGTTCCTGGCCACCCACCCGAAGGTCACGGCCGCCCACTATCCGGGGTTGGCCTCGGACCCTGGCTACGAGCTGGCGCGCACGCAGAATCCGGCCGGTGTGGGCGGCGTGCTCTCCTTCCAGGTCGCCACCGAGGAGGCGGCGATCGAGCTGACGACGCGCACGCGCGTCTTCGCTCTGGCCGCGTCCCTGGGTGCGCCCGAGTCCCTCATCGAGCATCCGGCGATCATGACCCACTCGACGCGCGTCGGTGGCGTGGGCGGAGTGCCCGGCACGCTCCTGCGCCTCGCGGTCGGCCTGGAGGATGCGCAGGATCTGATCGCGGACTTGGATCAGGCGCTCGCGCAGATCTGACGTCAGCCCTGCCGGGTGGCCGCGCGCCTCGGGTTCCCCACAAATCTCGCACGTAATTTAATGTGGTCAGTTTTTGGCTGCGACCAGAAACGTTGCAATTCCGGGCATGCGATTTCAAAAGTTGAAGGATTGCTGAGCGAATTACGTGCGACTTTGGGGGAAGGGGACGAGGCCGGGGTTCCCTGGGCGGTGACGCGCGGTTAGTGGTGGGTCCGGCGGCTCAGTGAAGCGTGGCGGCCCAGTGAAGCGTGGCGGCTCAGCCAGGTCGCTGCCGCCGTGGCACCGCCGACGGCGAGGACCGCAGGCACGAGGATCGTCGCGCCCTGGCCGGTGAACTCGATGACCAGGATGAGCCCCGTGAAGGGTGCTTTCATGGAGGTGCCGAGGAACGCTGCCGCGCCGATGAACGCGAAGGCGGCTACTTCCGAGCCGGGCCAGGCGGCGGCCCACGGCAAGCCGATGACGGCTCCCAGTCCCGCGCCGAGCGCGACTGCGGGGGTGAGGACGCCGCCCCAGCCTCCCGCGCCGATCGTCAGGAACGTGGTGGCCGTCTTGGCGAGGAGAACAAGGAGAGCGAACGCGACCCCGCGCCGGCCGCCCACGTCGCGTCGAACTGCGTCTGCGCGCTGGCCTGCCCGTTGCCGAGCACCGACGGAATGCGGGTGGACACCAGGCCGACGACGACGAACGCGATCGGCAGGGTGATGAGGATGCGCCAGTCGCGCGGGCGGATCGCCCCGGTGCGCGCCACGGCCTCTTTGAGGACCCATCCCGCGGCGCCGAGCACCGGCCCCATGAGTGCGCCGAAGACCGTCAAGGACAGCGACGGCGTGAGGGTTGGGACCGTGTAGAAGAAGGCCGGCCTCGTAAATCCCGTGGAGATGAGGACCGCGATCCCCGAGGTGATGAGCGCGGGGGCGACGGCGCGCGGCGACAGGGACACGAGGAGGATCTCGAGGGTGTAGATCGCGCCCGACAGGGGGGATCGAGTAGACGGCGGCCAGGCCCGCACCCGCGCCGCACGCGACGATGATGCGCCGGTCTTCGGGGGTGAGGCCCAGGCGGTCGGCGGCGGCCGCGCTGAACGCGGCGGCCATCTCGCGCGGGGCGACTTCGCGTCCCACGGAGGCGCCGAGGCCAACGATGAGAACCTGGGTCAGGGCGTGCCAGGTGGCGCGCAGGGGAGGCATGGGGGTCCCGCCCACCGCGCCGGAGACGGAGGTGACGGCCTTATTGCGGCGGAACAGCAGGAACCACGACAGGGCGCCGACGATTCCGGCGAGCGTCAAGACCCCGACGCGCCGGGCGGGAGAAACAGCGCTGACAGCCTCCAGGAGGGTGCCGCCGTGCATGTCCCAGGCGATCGCCTGAATCCAGTGGAGCAGATGGATGCACGCCAGGCCAACGAGGCCGGCGATGATACCGGTGAGAAGTGTTGCGACTGCAAAGCGGCGCGTGCTTACGGACATGGCGTGTCGGCGTCGAGGCGCTCGCTCACACGCGTGAACAGGCCGGTGAGCATGTCGATTTCCTCGGGCGTGATGTCGTTGAGGAACAGACGGCGGATGACGTCGCGCTGGACCAGGGCGGCCTCGTCGAAGAGGGTCTTGCCGGCCTGCGTCAGAAAGACGAGGCCTCCGCGGCCGTCGCCTTCGCACGGGCGGCGCTCGATGAGGCCTCGGGATTCGAGGCGCTTCATCGTGTGGGTGAGGCGTGAGCGTGAGAAGACGACCTGGTGGGCCAGGCGGGAGGGGCGCACGCCTTCCTCGCCGGCGCGGTCGGTCATGAGAAGCACGGAATATTCGGGCATCGACAGTCCGGCCTGGCACTTTGAGGGCGGCTTCGATGCGCTCGGTGAGGCGAGCCGTCGTCGTGAAGTAGAGCTCCCAGGCCGCCGCTCGGGGGTGGTGTGCTCGGCTCACTGGGTCTCCTCGTTCGATGCGTGTGGGTGAGGTCAAAACGGCCTCGGGCTGCCTACGAGTATAACTTTCAATTAGACCCAGGTATAAATCGGTGCTGCGCGCACGTCACGTTCTCAGAATGAATGATTGAATGATCGGAATTGTTTGAATTGCGTTACTCTAATTGCAGTGCAATATGCATCTGAACTCATCAGCGAATCCAAATACTTCGAGAGGAATGAATACATGAAAAAGACGAAGAAGATTGTCGAAGTTGTCGACGACTTCGATGGCACCCCCGCCGATCAGACCGTTCGCTTCGCCTTCAATGGCGCGTCGTACGAAATTGATCTGAGCCGCGAGCACTTCGAGGAATTCGCCGAGGCCATTCAGCCCTACATTAAGGCTGGCCGCAAGGTTGGCTCGACCCGCCGCCGTGGCAACGCCGGCAACCCCACGCAGCGCCTGGAGAATGCGAAGATTCGCGCCTGGGCGAAGGAAGAGGGACACGACCTGTCCGACCGTGGTCGTATTCCCGCTCCGATCGTTGAGGCCTACCGCAAGGCCCACGCCTGATTCACGACGCAATTGTGGGCGCGCCGAAAGGCGCGCCCACAATTCTTTATTCATGCGCCTGAGGGGCGGCGCGCGTTATGCGTGCCGCCCCTCAGGTGCGTCGGATGTCAGTTGTCCTTGGAGACGACGTTGTTCGCGCCCGAGTCGCTGCCAACCTGAGGAGCGTTTCCGTCCTCGTACTGGACAGCGTTATTGGAGCCGGTGAAGGAGACCTTGCTGGCGGACTTCACATCGACGGCATTCGCGGAGCCGTTGATCGTGATCTCGGAGACGGCCTCGCCCTCGATGTGGTTGTTCGAGCCGTTGATGACGACGGTCTTCGTGCCCGCGGGGATCTCGACGTGCGCGTTGGACTCGTCGACTGTGAAAGTACCGGAGGCATCGGACTTGCCGGAGTCCTTGGACGTGTCGGACTTGCCGGAGTCGGTGGAGGCGTCGGTCTTGGTGTCCGTGCGCGGGTTGCTCGACGCCTCGGGGGCGGACGAAGCCGCGGGCGCGGAGGAGTCGCCGCCGGAGACGTTGGCGGTCTGGGAGCAGCCGGTCAGGGCCACGGTGGCGACGGCCAGGGCGGCCGCGGCGGGAAGGAAGGACTTCAGGGGCTCTTCATAATTGGGGGTGTAGTTGGGGTCTGAATCCTCCGGTTTCGAGGAGGCAGCGGGTGATGTAGTGGGTGAGGTTTCGGAATCCGAGGGCAGAGCCGCGTAGGTGTTCGAGGCGGCCGTTGATGGCTTCGGTGGGGCCATTGCTGGTGTGGGGGTGGTCGAAGTAGGCCAGGATGTCCCCGGCTCGACGTTTGAGTGTCCTGCCCAGTGTGATGATCTCTGTGAGGGAGCGTGGCACGTCCGCGTCGCTGAGACAGGCTATTTCGGCTTGCATCAGGGCCTTACCGCGGATTTTGTTGGGATCGCGGTAGGCGTCGATAATGTTCTGGTAGACGTTCCAGGTGACCTCGAGGGCGATGTGCTCGTCGCCGGAAACAGGTCAAGTATCTGGTACTGCTGGCCTAGGGTGAGTAGGCAGGATCTGGTGTGGAGCATACGGCGGGCCTTGTACAGGGGATCCGTGGCACGCCCGCGCCGGTGGTGGAGTTCTTGCTGGATGCGTCTGCGGCATTCATCGAGAGCATCACCGGCCAGGTGCACGACGTGGAAGGGGTCCATGACCGCCCTTGCGCCGGGGAGTTCTTCGGCGGCTGCGCTTTTGAACCCGGTGAATCCATCCATCGCGACAATCTCAATGCGCTCGCGCCACGTGGCAGGCTGGGAGGCCAGCCAGGTTTTGAAGACCTGCTTGGAGCGGCCCGGGACCATATCCAACAGCCGGGAGGGGCCGCTGCGATCATGGACGGGCGTCAAGTCCAAGATGACGGTGACGTATTTGTCGCCGTATGGGGTGTGGCGCCACACGTGTTCATCCACGCCAATGACGCGCACGCCTTCGAACCGGGTCGGGTCGTTGATCAGTGAGCGCTCTCCTTCGGCCAGGACAGCAGTGTTAGCGGTATTCCAGGACACGCCCAAGGCCTGGGCAACGCGCGCCACCGTCAAATGGTGGACGACCAGCCCAGTGAGCGCCCAGCGCACCGCCGCCCGTGAGAGCTTCGCGCGTGGATCGGCCGCTTGACTCATATCCTGACGCCACACGTGAGCACACGTCTTGCACCGGTAGCGGCGCACGCTCACATGCAAGATCGTGGGACGCCACCCGCAGGGCTCATGCGCCAAGCGCCTGACCACCGTGTCACGAGAAATGCCCTGGCACCCGCAACGTCGACACCACCGGTCCTCACCAGCAATCCGGCAAGCCAACACTGCATGGTCTGCCTCAATGCGCTGACCCGTCACCTCCAACCCCAAGCCATCCAGGCGCGTGAACGCGCTCAGATCAGGGCGATCAAAGATAGTATTGGACATGTCGAGGTCTTTCAGATGGACGGTGTCGGAACCCCCATCATCGGAAGACCTCGACCCATACCCGGCCACGACACGCCCAACCCCGCCCACAACACCTACACCCTCAAATGCGAAGAGCCACTTCAGGGACATGGTGTCTCCCTTTCATATATTGATCAATTGGTCAAAATAATCAGGGTACTAGAAGGCGGGGATGAAGATCTCGACGCGGCGGTTGAGCGCACGGCCAGCCGGGTTATCCGAGCCGTCGGCGTTCTCGTTGGGCGCGATGGGCTTCGACTCGCCGTAGCCGGTCGCATCCAGCATCGCGCTCACGCCGTCCTTCTTCAGCTCCGCGGACACGGCGTCCGCGCGCTCCTGCGAGAGCTGGAGGTTGAAGGCCTCGTCCGAGATGGAATCGGTGTGGCCGTAGATGTGGGCGGTGGGAACCTTCGCGTTGTTGAGCACGCCCGCCAGGCTCTTCAGGGTCTGGGCGGCATCGGGGCGAATGTCGGACTTGCCGAAGTCGAAGAGGACGCCGTCCTCCAGGGTGATGACCGTGCCGCAGGACTCGACGGGCTTGAGGGACTCGACGGGCGGGAACTTGCCGAGCTTACCGACCTTCTCAACCTTCGGGGCGTCCTTGACGGTCGCACCGTTGACGGTCGCAGTGCCGTCGCCGTTGTTCTGGATCGTCAGCTTATCGTCCGTGTAGCTGCCCGTGCCGTCGCCGTTGTTGATGATCGTGACGGTGCCCTTGGAGAACTGGCCGGAGCCGTCACCGTTGTTGATGATCGACTCCATGGCGGTCGCATTGGAGTAGTTGCCGCCGCCATTGCCGTTCAGGATGATGCTGGTCGTCGTCGTGGAGTAGGTGCCCGAACCGTCGGCCTTGACGTTGATGGTCACCGTGGTGTCGGCGTTGGTGTAGGTGCCCGAACCGTCGCCGCCGTAGATGATGGAGATGGGGCCCTCGGTGATGACGCCGGAGCCGGTGCCGTCGTTGACGACCGTTCCCTTGTCGCTGGAGGAGACGGCGGAGCCGTCGCCGCCCAGGACGGTCGAGCCGGACACCAGGGACGTGCCGTCACACTTGGCTGGGGAGACCGTCACGCCCGGAACGGAGGCGAGGGACGTGGAAGCTGCCTGGACGACGGCCTTATCCGCGTTCGAGGCGAACACGTCGATCGCGGGAACCGAGAAGAGCGGGATCGGGGGGATCTCGCCGGGGCGGTAGCCCGGGACAGTCGGAACCGAGGCGGGGGTTGCGGACTGGGTGGGGGCAGCCGTGGTGGCCTCGGCGGTGGGCGCAGCCGCGGGAGTCTGGGGCTTCGAGGAGCCGCAGGCGCCCAGAGCGAGCGTGGTTGCAGCGACGAGAGCGGAGGCTGTCAGGGTGCGTCGTGTGATGATCATGAACCTAACCGTACGGGAAAATATGAGGGGAACACACTGTTCCGGTAATCATGTAAAACCGCGGAATATCAAGGAACTCAGGGGTACTCCGAGGGCAACTCAGGGGGTAATCAGGGTACGCCCGGGGTCTTTGTCTGCGTAAGAATAGGGGGCCTCCTGTCGCGGTGTTGGGGGAGGGGCCTCGTCCCCACGTGGTTCTGTGTCCAAGCTGTGGCGTGATCAACCCCACGGGATGTATGAGGGGTGCCTCCACCTGTGGGACAATGGAGACATGAGCTACAAACTGGTGCTGCTCCGCCACGGCGAGAGCGAATGGAATGCAAAGAACCTCTTCACCGGTTGGGTGGATGTTCCGCTGTCGGACAAGGGCCGCGCGGAGGCTACCCACGGTGGCGAGCTCCTCAAGGAATCCGGCGTTCTCCCGGACCTCCTGTTCACGTCGATGCTGCGTCGCGCCATCATGACCGCGAACCTCGCCCTCGACGCTGCCGATCGCCACTGGATCCCTGTTGAGCGCAACTGGCGCCTCAACGAGCGTCACTACGGTGCGCTCCAGGGTAAGAACAAGAAGGAAATCCGCGACGAGTACGGCGAAGAGCAGTTCATGCTGTGGCGCCGTTCCTTCGACGTGGCTCCGCCCGCCATCGAGGCCGGCTCCGAGTTCTCGCAGGATCAGGATCCCCGCTACGCCGGCGAGCCTGTCCCCATGAGCGAGTGCCTCAAGGACGTCATCGCGCGTCTGCTGCCCTACTGGGATGAGGCCATCGTTCCCGCGATCAAGACCGGCAAGACCGTCATGATCGCCGCGCACGGCAACTCCCTGCGTGCCATCGTCAAGCACCTGGATGAGATCTCCGACGAGGATATCGCCGGCGTCAACATCCCCACCGGCATTCCGCTGGTGTACGAGCTCGACGAGGAGACCCTCAAGCCCATCAAGAAGGGCGGCACCTACCTGGATCCCGAGGCCGAGGCGAAGATCGCCGCGGTCGCCAACCAGGGCAAGTGACCTGACGTCAAGCCCCGACCTCGTTGATGCTGACGAGGCCGGGGCTCCGTCATGCCCGGAAAACCGCCCTTTTTGGGGTGTGATGCCCGTCCATATGGTGCACGTTTAACCGTGAGCAGGATCGCATGCTGGGACGAATTGCGGTCGTGCTTGAAGTTGGTTTGTGTCGATCCTTGTATGCGTGTAACCTTGAGCTTTCACACTGTATGGGTCGGTTTTGCTCGCCAGCTGGTAGAATAGTTGTGCTATCCACGCAAGCATCCAGGAGTCCATCCATGTCGTTTGAAATCGGTCAGACGGTCGTCTACCCGCACCACGGCGCAGCCACGATCGAAGAGGTCATGACGCGAACCATTCGTGGTGAGGAACGGACGTACCTGAAGCTGCGTGTGAACCAGGGTGATCTTGAGATTCAGGTTCCCGCCGAAAACGTCGACATGGTCGGCGTTCGCGACATCGTCGACGAGGACGGCCTTGAGGAGGTCCTCTCCGTCCTGCGCGCCCCCTACATTGAGGAACCCACCAACTGGTCGCGCCGCTTCAAGGCGAACCAGGAGAAGATCGCCACCGGCGACATCGTGAAGGTCGCCGAGGTTGTGCGTGACCTGACCCGCCGCGACGACCTGAAGAAGCTGTCCACGGGCGAGAAACGCATGCTGACGAAGGCGCGCGGAATCCTCACCTCCGAGCTGGCCCTGGCGCGCAATATCGAAAAGTCCGCCGCCGCCGAGCGCCTCGACGCCGTCCTGGCCGAGGGGCGCATCGAAGTCGAAGAAGATGCCGTCGACGAGTGAGGCCCGCGCGGTCCTGACGGCCGCCGGCTCCGGCTCTCGCCTCGGCTGCGAGGGGCCGAAAGCCCTTGTTGAACTCTCGGGTCGCCCCCTTGTTTGGTGGGCGGCCCGCGGCCTACGCGCCGGGGGAGTGGGCGCGATCGTCGTGACGGCCCCGGCCTCGTCGATCGAGGAATTTCGCAGCGCCCTGTCCGATATCGACGATCTGACCGTCGTCGCTGGCTCCGATCGCTCGCGTCAGGAGTCGGTGGCCCTCGGCCTGGCTGCGCTCGGGAGGTGCGAGGCGGACACGGTCGTCCTCGTCCACGACGCGGCGCGGCCCCTGACGCCCCCGCAGGTCACGACTCGCGTCATCGACGCGGTCGCCGGCGGTGCGGGCGCGGTCATCCCGGTCCTGCCCGTCACCGACACCCTCAAGACCGTGGACGCCTCCGGCGTGGTCGTCGGCACGCCTCGCCGCTCCGACATGGTGGCCGTGCAGACTCCGCAGGGCTTCCGCTGGGGCGTGCTCACGCGCGCGCACGAGGCGGGTGCCTCCCTGGGCGTGGACGAGGCCCGGGCGGCCACGGACGACGCCGGCCTCGTCGAGGCGATCGGCGGGACCGTGCACACGGTCGCGGGTGACGAACGATCCATGAAGGTCACGCGCCCCCTCGACCTGGCGCTCGCGCGGCTGCTCGCCGACCAGGAGCAGGCGGACTGAAGCGATCAGGGTGTTTCCGAGAGCGCCCCACGCGCGCCAGGATGCGCGTCAAGGGGGGCGGAGGCCAACCCCGACCGGCCGTGCGCACCCGCGGCACGCTGCTCGCCCGTCAGGCAGGCCAGCCGGCGGGCTTGTCGTCGATGAGTGCCCGAACGAGAGTGACCCCGCCGTCAGTGGCGAGGACGCCGCGATACTGGGGGCGGCACGCGAAGCAGCCGATGAGGCGCTGGAGCTGTGCCGGCGTGAGGTCCAGGCACGTGATGTCAATCGTCGTGGGTGCCGGGCTGCCCGTGGTCGTGATGCGCGCCTTCTTCGTGGAATCCCTCTTCACGGTGACGAGGTCGATGCCCGCGAGGTAGGGCATCCGATCCCAGGCGATGGTGACCGGCTCGGCCTCCAGCAGGGGGTGGAACTCCAGGTGGGTTGGGGTGAGTGTCAGGATCGGGCCGCGGTGGATCGTGTTGAGGCGATAGGCGGTGCCTCGCCGAATGAACAGGGCGACTCCAGTCGCGGCCAGACCAAAGACGACCGTGACTATATCCAGGCCGATGGCCAGCGTACTGATAGCACCGCCGGTTGCGGAGGAGGCGGACGGCAGGACCGGGCTGTGCGTGAGCGCGCACGCGACCAGGGAGAGAGGGAACATCGCTGCCAGCAGGATGAAGTCCGCGGTCACCAGCTTGATGGGCGCGATCATCGGCGTGAGGCCAACGCCCCCGTTGGAGAGCGCCAGATCCGGGCCTCGGCGAATCCTCCGAAACAGCTCCGCGGCGTAGTACAAACGCGTCGATGCTTGGCCAGTGAAGAGGAAAATCACGAGGATGAGCATGGAAAACGGGGAGAGCCAGAGGAGAAAGAGGTTGAGCAGTACCACGAAGCTGTATAGGGGCTGCGGGAACAGTCAGGGCGAACACCGCCGCTGAATTCAGGGGCGCGTCGTATTTGTTGGTCAGCATCAGTGCCTGCTCTCTGAAGTCAACGGCGGCGGTGGTCTCGCAGGGAGACGAGCGCCCAGCCCAGGTCATGCCCTGCCAGCATAGCGCACGTGAGCCTGACCCCTCCGGGGACGCCAGTCAAGCGAGCTTCCCCGGCCTCGTTCCCACCGCCCCCGGACGTCTCCAAACGTGGGCAAGCGCCCCTCAGGCGTCCGGGTCCTGCCCTCGCAGGAGCGCGCGCACCACGTCGACGCCGCCCGCAGTGGCCAGGATGCCACGGCGCTCGGGGTTGCAAACGAAATAACCGATGGTTCGCTGGAGTTGATCCTGCGTCCAGTCCAGGCACGTGATGTCAATGAGCGTCGGCACCGGGCTCGCCGTGGTCATGATGTGCGCCCTTTGAATGACGTCGGCCCTCACGGTCGGGTAGTCGATGGCTGTGACGTAGGGGGCCTGATCCCAGGGGATGCGGATCGGTGTGGGGGAGGGTAGGGGGTGGAACTCTAGGTAGGTTGGGGTGAACGTTAGAATTGGGCCGCCGTGGATCTTGCTGGGCTTGTATGCGGAGCGGCTGCGTACTACCACGGCAATCACAGAAATAACGCTGGCGCTCACGATGGTAACGGCATCGAGGGCAAGTAGCAGGGCAGTGAGGTTGGGAGAGAAGGTCGAGGTTCGCTCCAGCGCACATCCGATGAGGGCGAAGGGGAACAGAGACAGACACGTGCAGAAGAACAACGTGTTCACGTTGATGGGTAGCCTCAGATAGGCGACGGACACGGCCCCGTCGGAGTGCGCGAGGGATGGGCCCCGACGAATCCTGCGAGCCAAAGCGAAGGCGAAGTAAAACAATGACAACGCCATGCCGGTAAGCCAGGCAACACCGAGCACGAAGATGCTCAGGGGTGCCAACCAGGCAACGGTCATCCAGCCCAGCGCGACGATGCTTGCGCAGAAAGCATAGATGAGCGTGACTGCTAGCGATGCCCCATTCGGGCTTATCTGGTACTTGTAGGTAAGCAGCATCTTCCTTCAATCTCCCGTGGGTTCACTGTCAGGGTATCGGCCGGTTGGTGAAATCTCCAAGTGGCTGCGCGCGTCAGGGGGCCGTCAGGAGCGAACGCACGAGTCGGGCGCCCTCCGGCAGGCCGAGCTTCGCGCGCTCCTTCGGCTTGTTCACAAAGTAGGCGACAAGGCGCGCAAGTTGACTGAACTTGATGGGTGTTCCCGTCATGTCAAAGACCAGGTCCTCCTCAAGGCCGTCAAGCGACACGTGAACGAACAAGCACGGGCCACTGGCAGTGGTGTCCTCGTGGCCGCCCGTGATGCTGGGATGCAGGTCCCACGGGATGCACGTCGGCTCTTTGTCGGTGAGGGGGTGGATCTCAAAGTATTCGGGAGAGACCCGCATGAGCGGCCCCTGGTGGATAGCATCCCGGCGATAGGGAGAATCCACGAATGTTAAGAAAAACAACCCCGAGACAATGCAGCCACCAACCGCGGTCACGATGAAGCCAACGATCGAGTCCCCCAAAGCGTACTCAATGAAGAGCGCAATGGGCGCGCAGCCGATCCCAGGGGCGGCCATGGCTTTGCGTGCCCGATGCGCGCCGAGCGAGGGGTAGAGAGCTGCCCCTTGATCCTCGACATGTACCTTCACGCCCATGGAGCGCCGCACTAGCTCGACGAGGCCAATGAGGAAGAAAGCAATCCCCAGGAGAATAAAGAACCCCGCGAAAAACAGGGCGAGACCCGGTGGTAGGCGCCTTACCGTCATAAGTGCGAGGACGCCTAGGAAGATGGAACAACACGCGGCCTGAAACCCGTAGAACACCTTGCGCAGGCGCTTATCCGCGGCGGCAACACTGAGCGGTGCGCCGTTTGCCATCATCAGCCTCCTTCCTGGGTGACATCCCAGCATATGACATGCGGTCAGGACGCGCTGGCGGTTCCCCGGCCTCGTTGTGGGGGTGCTTCCAGCGACAGACCCGCGCTCAGGCGTCCGGGTCCTGCCCTCGCAGGAGCGCGCGCACCACGTCGACGCCGGTCTCGGTGCCGAGAACGCGCCGCCGCCGGGGGTTGGAGGCGAAATAGTCGATAAGTCGCTCGAAGGCGACGTAGGAGAGTCCCGGATCCTTTAAGTGCAGCCACGTGACACCGTCCTCGCCATCCGAGGTCCAGTGGATGGCGGTCAAGCCTTTGACGGTCTCGCCCATGCCGGTCGCATCACTCCAGTTCACATCCTTGATCCGAAGGAGAAGGTCTCTCTCGGCGAAGGCAAAACCCTCGGGAAATAGAAGGAACTTTTGTACCTTGACATCACGCGGTTGGGGGAAATACAGACCTGGCACTTTCACGAGAAGGTAGATGATGAAGACACCCGCGCCGAGTGACATGAGGAAGCCATTTTTTGTGCTCGACGAGAATGCGAGAGGAATGAGGCAAAGAGCAATGCTACTTAGTCCCCATGCGAATCCAGCGTTACGACTGCGGGCAAATGTAGCGTCCCCGGTGAGCAGCAGCTCGGTGACCGTGCGCTCCTCCTGGCTCGTCGTGGTGGCAGTGACCCGCGGTGGGCGGCTGGGTGCGCGCGCGTAGGCAACGGCGGCTGGGATGAAGGCGACGAGGAGAATGCAGACGATAGCGAGCCCGTAACGTAGGCCGAGGGCGGGGAAGCCGAGCGCGATGAGGGCGACGAGGACAAGTGCTGCCGCGACTCCGACGGCATAGAAGCACGCGGGGACGATCCATGCTCGTCGCATGATGGCGTCTGCTTGGCTCGGGGTCAGAGGTCGGCGGATGAGTGTCAGGGGGAGCATGGGCTAGCCCGCCGTTAGGATGTCGGTGACGAGCTGCGGGCCCTGCGGTGTTCCGAGCGCTGCTCGATCCTCGGGATGGGCGACAAAGTGGTTGATGAGCCGCGCGAGTTGCCAGTAGCAGATGGGCATCCCCCTCATCTCGAAAACGAGCGCCTCCTCGGAGTTGCGGGTGGATACGTGCATCAACTGATGCGGCTCGTTGGCGGTGACGAAAAGCTCGAAACCCTCAATCTGGGGATTGCGATCCCAGCGGATGCGTGTCGGGTTGTCGTGCAGGAGGGGCTGAATCGACAGGTGATCGGGGCCGAGTGTGATCAGCGGTGACCGGTGGATGCGTGAGGGACGATAGTCTGTCACGTTGAACATTGTGTATCCGAGGAACGAATAGGAAAATCCCAGGATTAGGCTCATGACAGAATTAGGCTGAATAAGGAACAAGAGGAGTGTGATGGGACCGCAGATCATCAAGAACACGGAGCTGATCGACGAAGCGTAGAAGGGAAAAATAAAGGGGTAGAGGGCGATTCCTTCCGACTCGACATGCATGAGGACTCCCCGGCGCTGTTGAAGGATCTCGGCGACGCCGAGTGTGAGGGAAGTGAGAGCGAGGAGAATCGGGACTGCGACGAATAAAAACGTGTAGGCGATTGGGAAAAAGCTGCGGAAACAGAAAAAGAAGGCCGCGCAAAAAGCGCCAACGGCGGCGATAAAAAAATTTGCGCGTGCCTTGGATAGCCGTTCGTCAGCATCGGATACGCTATACAAATTGTTGGACTTTACCATGATCCTCCAAACATGTAGTAAGGTAGGTGAGAGACAAATGCGTCGGCACGATCCCGGTATTCGAGGGGAATCTTTTCGTAGAGGGTGTCTGCATGTGCTTCTGTGGTTAATCCGGTTACAACACCGGTTATCATGCCGGCAATTCCACCAGCTGCAACTCCGAGGGGGCCTGCCTCCGCGCCACCAGCCATGCCAATAACCGTATCGGTCACAACGCCGCCTAGAAATGTGCCGACTGCTAACCCCACCCCACCGGTCACTGCCTTCTGAGCCGGTGTATCTGATGTCACTACTTCATAACCCAGCATTCCAACTCCGACAACCGTAGCGCTCTTGGATAGTCCTTCTCCAATTCCGCGCATTGCAGATAGCCTTTGTTCAGGCATGGCTTTAAATTTGCCAAGAGATGCATCAGAGATAGCGGCTGCGAGTTGCTTTGAAGCTGCACTTTCTGTAGTGCTGGACGATGCAGTCTTTAAGGAGTGAAGCGTAGTGTGCTGTTCCTGCGTCCCAGAGGGTTGAAGCAGCTTCGGGTAGCAGCTGCCATGGATCGCGAATGAGTCCATCTGCTCCATCATTGACGACGCGTGCAAATATTAAGGTTATACACTCTTCTTGAACTGAGCGTACATGTTTGATTACCCATTGCTCGAGATCGTCTCGTACATCCTGAACTCTTTGTTCGAGCTTATTATAAAGTTCAATTTGTTCATTGTGTGAGAACTTGCCGTCGGGGCTTCCTATTTGTGGGCCAATTGTAGGTGGGGTGCCGTAGGGAGATTCTGCATAACACTTTCCCAGGGTTGGTTCTGGAATTGGGGTTGGTGGCAATATGTCGTAGTCATTTATAATGGCTAGGCTAGCGTATTCGGCTTGTTCGCGAATCGATTGCATATCGCGATAGTGATAATCGAGTTGTTGAGCGTAAGCGCGTAGTGACTCGTACGCAGAGTAGAAGCGGTCTGTGAGCTGTTGGACTTTGGATCCCATGCTGACGGCTGCATCGTCATAGCTATGCGCAGCTTCTCCATTCCAGGCGTAAAAGTTCGTCCGTAGTCTGTTCCTAAACTGATCTGAGAGTTCATAGAGGGCCTCGTAAATTGTGTACAATTTGTCAGCCGCTGCGCGAATGTCTTCGGGGTCGCCGTAAATTCGGGTGTCGATTGCTGCTTGGTCAGTCATGCCTGCGCCTGCTTATTTATGTTATCGAATGCTGCGGCAGTGTCTGCTTCATTTTGTTCAAAAGATGAGATTAATGCTTCGAGGGAATCGCGTGTGTCACCAAGCATGAGTGTTAGAGTGCTGGCATCAGTTGAAAGAGCGCCAAGCATATCTGTAATGATGAATGTTGCGATTCCGGCGTCGATTTCCTGTGGCATGGTGGGAGCCAAGCGATCCAATCCTGCCGCTGCAATGGTGTAGGTTTGCTTGAGTTCGGCCAGAAAATCGTCGGTGCTGACCTTTAGGTCACCCTTCATACTCACTCATCTTCCTTATGATGTCGCTGACGAAGTGATCGACAACGAGGTGTGTGTAGCCAGTTTCTTCCTTGATTGTCGACAGCTGGGCAGTTGGGATGGCGGCCCAAGGCTGCTCATCGCCAAGCGCGTCAAGGAGCCTATCGAGTGCTGTGTATGCGAGAAGAATTTTCTCCTTCTGAGCTCCGTCTGCAATCGATATCTGGACGAGTCCTTCCTCGTCTAGCCAAACAGGGATGTAGAGGTAAGGAGGGGCTACATCGGGGTGCGTGTTAACGGACATCTCTGCCATGTGGACAGCATATGACATGCGGTCAGGACGCGCTGGCGGTTCCCCGGCCTCGTTCCTGGGGCGGCCCGAGGAGAGCGTGAAGCGCGAAACGTGGTAGTTTCACCCTGGACGCACACGCGTCGCCGAGCACTCCCCATCGAAGGAGCCCGATCCCATGAGCACAACGCCCACCACCCCACACCGCGTGATCACGCGCCAAGTCGTCGAATGGGCGGCCTGGGACTGGGGTAGCGCCGCCTTCAACGCGGTCGCCACGACCTTCGTGTTCACGACCTACCTGACCAGCGACGGCGTCTTCACCGACTCGGGCACCGCCTCGACCTGGCTCAGCAACGGCATGACGATCGCGGGCCTGTTCATCGCCCTCCTCGCCCCCATCACCGGCCAGCGCGCCGATCGACGAGGCCGGGGCGGGGTCTGGCTCGGATGGTTCACCGGGCTGGTCGTCGCCTGCATGCTCGCCATGTACTTCGTCCACCCCGAGTCGGTCCTTGGGCCCCGCGGCGCCCTCATGCTGGGTATTGCGCTGCTCGGCCTGGGTAACGTGTTCTTCGAGTTCGCCTCGGTGAACTACAACGCGATGCTCAACCACCTGGGCGAGAAGGAAGACCGCGGCAAGATTTCGGGCTTCGGCTGGGCGTCCGGCTACATCGGCGGCATCGTCCTGCTGCTCATCCTTTACGTGGGCCTCATCGGCGTGAACCTGCTGGGCGTGCCCACGGACGAGTACCTGCCGATCCGCATCTCCATGGTGATCGCAGCCCTGTGGCTCGGCGGCTTCGCGATCCCCGTCATCCTCCACCCGCCGCTGCCCAAAAAGGTGCACACCGGCGGTGACCACGAGTCCATCCTCGACTCCTACAAGCTCCTGTGGCGCACCGTTCGCACCCTCAGCTTCGAAGCCCCGCACACCCTCTTCTTCCTCATCGCCTCCGCCGTCTTCCGCGACGGCCTGGCCGGCGTCTTCACCTTCGGCGCGGTTCTGGCCAAGACGGCCTTCGGTTTCAGCGCGGGCGAGGTCATGATCTTCGCGATCGCCGCCAATATCGTCGCCGGCCTGGCGACCGTCGCCTTCGGCTGGGTCGACGACAAGATCGGCCCGAAGAAGGTCATCATCCTGTCGCTGTCCGCGATGGTCGTCGCCGGCTTCGGCGTCTTCTTCCTGCACGCCCGCGGCCCCATCGTGTTCTGGACACTGGGCCTGGCCCTGTGCGTCTTCGTGGGCCCCACTCAGTCCGCGTCGCGTTCCTTCCTGTCGCGCATCATCCCCGCCGGTCGCGAGGGCGAGGTCTTCGGCCTCTACGCGACGACCGGCCGCGCCGTGTCCTTCATGGCCCCCGCCATGTATAGCCTCTTCCTCATGATCGGCAAGGCCGTGACCCCCGCCGGCGAGGACTACACCTACTGGGGCATCCTCGGCATCATGCTGATCCTCGGCTTCGGCCTGGCCCTGACGATCCCCGTGAAGGCGGACCGCGCGACGCTCCACCACATGGAGGGCTAAGCGCCCAGGGGCACGAGGCCGTCCAGGCGCGCCCCGGCCTCGTCCCCGAGGGTCCTGCGCCACACACATCGTCCCCGACGCAGCCGAGTGATCCTCGGGCGTCGGGGACGCGTCGTTTATCGGTCGCTACGTGGCCGGAGTGAACGCGACAAGGCTGTCGCCCGTGACCCCGATCAGCAGATCGTCGAAGACCCACGCGAGGGCTTGAGAATCGTTGAGTTCCTCGGACTCGTAGGTTGTGCTGTTGGTGATATCGAAGAAATGGACAGTGGTCTGCGATTCGCCGCTTCCCTTCACGAAGAGCGCGGACGCGTCAGCACTCATGCGCGAATATGTGGGGACGACAGCACCATAACCCGCTTCATCGAAGTAGGAAACGCCTCTGGTGTGAACTATCGGGTAGGAGGTGGCGCCGGTGGGACGCACAGACAGGCAATACTCGTCGTGCTCGTGGTCCAAGGAGATGGAAACCTGTCCGGTGGTCCACACCGGCATGTCCTTGGTGGCGTAGGCCTTGATCTCCTTGAGCGAGGGCATGTGACCATCATCCGTGGGTGGGAATTTGTTGAATTCAACCTCGTACGTCTCGACGAAGGACCCCGACGCGTCATAGGCGCTCACCGTTCGATAATCCTCAACGATAAACACGCCGTCGCTCGCAACGATGATCCGAGGAATATCGCGCTCGCCCTTGGGCGGCCAGTCTCCCAGAGTCGTCAGATCGCCAGTGTGGGGGTCGACGATCTGCGGGGTGTAATGCTCGTCGTCAACCGGAACGAGCACCGACGAGCGCCCGTTTGCAGTGAGCACGCCATCGGTTGGGTGCGTGATGTCGGACGTACGCAGGCCCTCGTGACGCTGCGGCGAGGTCGCGGTGCTCCACTGCTGCGTCCATTGCCCGTCCTGCTCTGTCCACCCGCTGCACGACTCGCGCGTGTCACAGGTGACGACGATACCGTCGACAACACCCATGGGCAGAGCGTCTCCCCAGGGGGCCTGAGACTGGGTACCTGTCGCTTTGTCGACCACGAGCCCGTCGATCAGGAGCTGCGTGTCAGTGGTCAGGGAGGCGGGGTTGGGCGTGGCTCGGATGGCGGGAGCCTGCGGGCCGCTCGTCTGCCAGAGTTCGCGTGCATCGGTGCCGGACACGTCGTACGCCATGATCGTCGCTGATGATGGGGCAGTGCCCTCCAGGCCGTAGACGAGCGCGTAGACGGTCGTGCCGTCCGTGACGAGGCGCGGGGGCAGAGATGATGTCCACTGGCCGATGGGAAGTTTCCACGCGACGGCGATCCCCGACGACCATGCTGAGGACAGGGTGTGCGTGTCGGTCGCATCTCCGTGGTAGCCCACCGGAGACGAATCCGCCCACACATGGGAGGCGTTGGCGTACGTTGGTTTGTCCTCGTGAACAGGGAGGAAGGTTCGGGCCAGGCCGTAGCCTGCGATCATCGTTGCCACCACGACGGCGGCGATGATCAATACGTGGCCTCGTTTACGAGGAGTCTCCATCGTCATGTCGTTCGCATCGGCGCGCTGGTCGGCGGTCATAGTCCTCGTCCTCTCGTGTTGTGTCTGTCGTTGTCGTTAGAACGAATGCGGTGTAAAGGCTGCGATGCCCTCGTCGGTGACCGCAATGAGCAGGCCTCGGGCGTCGGGGACGAGTCGTGTAGAGAACCGCTTACGGGGTCCGTGGCGTCACGGCGATGACCTCGCCGCTGCGTGCCCCCACGAGCAAGTCGTCGAAGACCCACGTGAGGTTCGTGGCCTCGTCCAGCTCCGGCGACACGTAGGTCATCTCGCGTTCCACGCCGAAGAAGAAGGGACCGGTGGGGGTCGATGGCAAGCACTGGACGAACAGCGCCTTGCCGTCTGCGCTGGCGCGCACCTGCGTGGCGGACCAAGGATCCGTCATCGCGTGGTCGGAGAATGACTCACCGGGGTTGATCGTGCGGCTGGAATTTCCGCTGGTCGGGCTCACCACCAGGAGATAACCGTTGACGTCCTTCGAATAGGCCGCTCCACAGTGGCTGTCGTCCACTGCGCGCCGCCCTGCGTCATGAAAGAACTGAGTTCTGCCGTAGTCGGGAGAGCGCGGTCTGACGCCGGGAAATGGTCGAGCGTCCACCCGGCCCCGACAGTGCCCACGACCTCGCCCGCGGTGTTGTAGGCAGTACTCTCCTTCTCGCCGGCGACGAGGACTCCGTCGCTCGCCAGCGTGATCCGGGAGACGGAAGGGCCTGCCGCGGAGGGGGCCTCCCCGAGCGTCGTGACTGCGCCCGTGGCCGGGTTGATGAGCTGCGGGGCCTGGTGGGCCTCGTCGACCGGGACGACCACGGCAGCGCCCGCGCCGCTGCCGATGACGGCGCTCGCGGGAGCCGTCAGACCCGAGTGGGCCAGGCCCGCGCGGCGCTGGGGTGAGGTCGTCGTGGACCACAGTCTCGTCCACGCGCCCGAGTCGCGGGACCAGCCGGAGCACGAGCTGAAGGTGTCGCAGGTGACGAGGACGCCGCCTGCCACCCCCATCGGCAGGTCGGAACCCCAGGGCGCCTGCGTCTGGGCGCCGGTAGACCGGTCGACAATGATGCCGCTCAGCAGAATCTCCTCCGAGGTCGAGACGGAGGACGGGAACGCCTCGGTGCGAATTCGGGACGGTTGGGGCCCGGTCGTGGTCCACTGGGCGACCGGCTCGCTGCCCGATACGTCGTAGGCAGACACCGTGGCGACGGCCTGGCTCCCGCTGCCGTAGGTGAGCACGTACAGGGTCGACCCCTCTGCGATCAGCTGCGCGGGCAGGAGAGTGTCGCTGGTGGGCAGGATCCACGCTGTCGAGACGCCCGAGGCCCACGCGCTGGAGAGCTCGTTCGTGTTGGTGGCGCTCCCCCCGGTAGCCGGTCACGTCCGGATTCGTTTCCTGCTCCGATCCGGTGATGTGCGGAGGCGGGGTCGCTGCCGGGCCGGGGAGCTGGTGGGCGCTCGTGCTCAGCGAGGGCGCGAGGAAGGCACCGAGGCTCGCGACAAGCGCGACGCCCGTCAGGAAGAAGCGCCCGTGCAGCGTAGGCGTGGTTCTCGTGGAAGTCCCGTAGAGGGGGGCGTTGGTACTCATGGGAGTGTCATTTCTGTCGTCGCTCGGGCTGGAGGCTCGCGGGCAGGTGTTCGTGGGTTGGAACATCACGAGGCTTTGGGGGTGAAAGCCACGATGCCGTCGATCGTGACGCCGATGGCCAGGTCATCGAAGGCCCACGAGAGGTCTTTCGCGTCGTGGAACTCCGCCGACCCATGTCCCTGGCCGCTGGCCGTGTCGAAGAAGAACCGGTTACCCGTGGTATTGGCTTCGACGGACTCGACGTACACGACCGACATGTCGGCGCTGGCTCGGACCTCTTCGGGCCAAAAGTTGCTGGAGTGGTACTGGTCGTTGTTGGCGGGATCAAGGTCGAATGCTGGGCTTCCGTCGCTCGGCGTCACCGTGAGGGCGACGGCCCCCGCTTGGGCAGTGACCACCGCATTCGACCACGCGGGCAGTCCTCCGACCAGGAAATCGGTGAGTTCCGATGTGGAGGGCACGCGTCCGTCGCGCGTCGGTGTTCTCAGCGACTTCTCATAGGAATGAGTGCCCGTGATGAAGCCGTCGGCGTCGTAGCTAACGAACACGTCGTCGTTGAAAGCCACGAGCCCATCGCTGGCGATGGCGAAAGACACCACGTTGTTGTCCCTATCCCTGAAGGGGCTCGCAGAGGCGGCGTCCGTGACCCGCCCGGTTCGCGGATCAATCAGCTGCGCCAGGTGCGTCGGCGAGTCCACCCGCAGGACAACCGACTGGTGTTCTCCGGCACCGATCACGGGAGTGTTGGGGTACGTGAGCATGGCCGAGGTGGACAGGCCACTCCGTTGGCGGGCTGTGGTTGTCTCCCACCGGCGCACCCACGAGGAGGACTCCTGCGTCCAGCCCGAGCAAGCCTGTTTCGTATCGCAGGCTACGACGATGCCATCAATGGCCGCGAGCGCCTCCGACCCCTCCCATGGGGGCCAGGGACTGGGCGCCCGTCGCCTTGTCGATGACGATGCTGCCGACGATGAACTGATCCCCGTCGGACACGAAGCTGGGTCGCCCGAATGACTCGGGGCGGGGGCCCGTCGTGCGCCACAGCTCGCGTGGCTGCTTGGAGGAGATGTCGAAGGCCGCAGCGGTGACCTGGCGGGCGGTGGGATTGGGGTCTTCGAAGATGGTGTACAGGGTGGTGTCCTCCACGGTCGTGATCGCGCGGGGGCCGTACTGTGAGGACGGGAAGGGGATCTTCCACGCCGTCTCGACGCCCGAGGCCCAGGCGGGGGAGATCGATCCCGTGTTCGTCGCCGCTCCCGAGTAGCCGACGGTAGGGGTGGAGGTGAATGAATGGTGAGGGTCCTGACCCCCCAGGGTCTGCGTGAGCTGACGGATGCCGAAGAATGCGGCCAGAACGACGATGACGCACAGCAGAGCCGCGAGGAGGACTGGCCTCCCGCGTCTCCTCGCGTGGGGCCGCGCACTGGCGGGTTGGGGGATTGGGGGCGTCCCGCTCGGCGGCACCCACTGCTCGGCCTGCGGGGGAGTGTTCGTGCCCGGATGACCATCATTGCTCATGGGTAGTTTCTATCACACGGCAGTGTCGGTGTGTTAATCGGATGGTGACCTCAGGAGGACGCCGGTACGAACGCCTTGATGCCGTCCTCGGTCATGCCGATGATCACGTCGTCGTACACCCAGGTCAGCTGCGTGGCCCGCGCGGGCGACAGGGCGTGCGTATCGATGCGGGGCCTGCGTCTAGTTGGTCGCGTGGGTGGCCCGGACCATGAGGGCGCTTGCCAGCGCGGCCACGCCCTCGCCTCGGCCCGTAAATCCCAGGTGATCCGAGGTCGTCGCCGACACGGTGACCGTGCCCCCGGCGATCTCGCTCATGACCGCGCAGGCCTCGGGCAGTCGAGCGGCCATACGAGGCCGATTCCCCACCACCTGCACGGTCGCGTTGCCGAGCACCCAGCCGGCCTCGGCGGTCATGCGGCGAACCTCCTGAAGGAGCGCGCGCCCCGAAGCGCCCGCCCACTCCGGGCGATCCACGCCGAACACCGTGCCCAGCTCGCTCAATCCGGTAGCCAGCAGCATCGCGTCGCACAGTGCGTGTGCGGCCACGTCCGCGTCCGAATGACCCTCAAGGGGGCGCTCGCCCGGCCACTCGAGGCACGCGACCATCAGGGGACGCGGCGAGTCGGGTGCGGCGAACGCGTGGACGTCGACCGCTTGGCCGATGCGGAAAGGCAGATCAGTCATGGAATCAGGGTAGCGTCACGAGGAAGTCGGCGTGAAGGCGATGAGGCCCTCGTCTGTCACCCCGACCAGCAGGTCGTCGAAGACCCACGTGAGGTTCTGCGCAGCCGTCAACTCGGTCGAGGTGTACACCTTGTTGTTCGCCATGTCGAAGAAATAGACGCTCTGTTCCTTGTATCCGGTCTTCTGAACGAACGCGGCCGCCCCGTCGGCGCTCGCTCTCGCGTGCGTGGGCGCGAACAGGCAGAAGCTCCCGTAGCCGTCTGCGATCCCCTTCATTCCCTCCGCAGAGTAGGTTGCGGCACCGGCCGTCGTGTGCAGGTGAGGACCTCGCACTTGTCGCCGCTCGCCTCCATCATGCCCGTCGTCCAGGGGGTCTTACCCGAGGTGAAGAACGCCTCCAGGTCACTCAGGGTCGGCACGGTGCCGTCATCCGTGTAGACCTTGTTCTTGGTATTACGGTCAAAAGCAGAGATGAACGTGCCAGTGACATCATACTTTTCGAGCTGGTTGGCCTTTTTGTCCAGGATCAGGCCATCCGCTGTCGGATACAGTGCGGTGTGGCTCGAGGGCTGTTTGAAACGGCCCTCAGCCCCGAGCGTCGTCACGACACCCGTGTGGGCGTTGATGATCTGCAGGTTCCTGTAGTCATCGACGGGCACGATCACGGAGGCATCCTCGCCTGAACCGATTGTGGGGGGGCACCTCCAGCTGCCGGACTTTGGAGTTATTCGATTGATGCCCCGTGATGGCCTGCCACAGGCGCTTCCACGAGCCGGAGGAATACGTCCACCCTGAGCAGGTCTCGTAGCCCGAACAGGTCACCAGGACGTCGTCGACCAATGCCATTGGCTGGTCGTCCTCCCACGGCCCCTCCGCCTGAATGCCCGTCGACTTCGAGACGAGGATGTTGCCGACGATCAGCCACTGGCCGGCGGAAACAATGCTGAAATTCGACGTTTCATGTGTCATCCGCACAGAAGCATCCGACGATGTCCACAGCACGGAAGGTGTCGAGGAAGAGACATCGATGGCCGCGATCGAGAACGATCTATTCGTATCGGACAGAGACGCCATGTAGATCGTCGTTCCATCGGCAAACAGCCGGGTCCTCGTTCTGTGTTCCTGCCCCACGTCGCTACGAGGATCGGGCAACGTCCATGCGACGCTCACGCCCGCGGCCCAGTTCGACGAAAGAACGTTCGTGTTGGTGGCCGACCCCTGATACCCCTGAACGGTGATGGGGCCCCTCGTGACACTGCTGAAGGAAGGTGCGAGCGCCATGAGCCTGGGCAGAGCGAGAACAAGAGCGACGACCACGAGGACCGCACCGATAATGACCTTCTTATCCAGCAGCCGCTCGTACAAGGCGTTGCGAGCGAGGCGCTGCGGATCGCGTTTCCTGCGCGGAGGGCGAAGGCCCTTCCGGGGTGCGCTCGCGGGGGACGAGGCCTCGTCGTGAGATGCTGACGAGCGGGGCGTCGCCGTGGTTCGCGTCGCGCCCGTGACGAGCGAACCCAGGACTGGCTTCAACGACGAGGCGACGCCCGAGTTGCCCGCCGCGCTGCCTTGCGAGTGCTCGGCGGTACTCTGCGTCGTCGGCTCGGCTCCGGTCGCGGGGCTGGAATCCGCCTCCGGGGGAGCCCAGCGGGAAAAGTCGTTGCTCACACCACGTTTGTACCACACGCCCAGGGGGAGCTTCCCCCGATCCTGCGCCCCGGCCTCGTCCATGCATGTGACGAGGAACGAGCGCCCTCGCAGGCCACGCCCCCTCTCCGATAGGATCGACCCGTGCGCTACATTTCGACCCGACGCGGCCCCAACACGCCCACCCGTTCCTTCAGTGACATCCTCCTGGAAGGCCTCGCCCCCCGACGGCGGCCTCTACCTGCCCGAGGCGTACCCGACGCTGTCTCGCTCCGATCTAGACGAGCTGCGCATCGTCCTGCGCGAGGACGGCTACGCGGCCATGGCCGCCGGCATCATCTCGCTCTTCGTCGACGACATCCCCGCCGACGACCTGAGCGCGATCACGGCCCGCGCCTACCGCACCCCCGCCTTCTCCGACCCCCAGATCGTCCCCGTCGACGCCCTGGAAGGCACCGACCTGCACATCGCCCACCTCTCGAACGGCCCCACGGCCGCCTTCAAGGACATGGCGATGCAGCTCCTCGGCGAGCTCTTCGAATACGAACTCACCCGCCGCGGCGACTGGCTCACCATCGTCGGCGCCACCTCCGGCGATACCGGCTCCTCCGCCGAGTACGCGCTGCGCGGCCGACGCGGCCTCTCCGTCGTCATGCTCACCCCCGCCGGCCGCATGACCGCCTTCCAGCGCGCCCAAATGTTCTCCCTCCTCGACTCCAACATCGTCAACGTCGCCGTCGACGGCGTCTTCGACGACTGCCAGGACCTCGTCAAGGCCATCAACATGGACGCCGACTTCAAGGCCACCTGGCACGTGGGCGCCGTCAACTCCATCAACTGGGCGCGCCTGCTCGCCCAGGTCTGCTACTACGTCGCCACCTGGCTGCGCGTCACCGAGGAAGGGGCCGACGCCTCGTCCAAGGTCAGCGTCGTCGTGCCCTCGGGTAACTTCGGCAACGTGTGCGCTGCCCACATCGCCCGCCAGATGGGCCTGCCGCTGGGCACCCTCGTCGTCGCCACGAACGAGAACGACGTCCTCGACGAGTTCTTCCGCACCGGCGTCTACCGCCCCCGCTCCTCCGCCGACACGCTGGCCACCTCCAGCCCGTCCATGGACATCTCCAAGGCCTCGAACTTCGAGCGCTTCATCTTCGACCTGCTCGGCCGCGACGGGGACGCCACCCGCGCCCTCTTCGATGAGGCCCTGACCCGCGACGGCTACTTCGACCTGTCCGGCACGCCCGAGTTCGCCGCCCTGCGCGACACCTACGGATTCATCTCCGGCACCTCCACGCACGCTGACCGCCTCGCCGAGATCGCGCGCACGGAAAGGAAAGCGGCTACCTCCTCGACCCGCACACGGCCGACGGCGTCCACGTCGCCCGCGCGGTGCGCCCGCAGATCGAGGGCCCGCTCGTCGTCATGGAGACCGCGCTGCCCGTCAAGTTCGCCGACACCATCCTCGAGGCCACCGGCCACCTCCCGCCCGTACCCGAGCGCTTCGAAGGCATCGAAGGCCGCGAAGAGCGCGTCACGGCACTGGCCAACTCCGCCGAGGACCTCAAGGCCCTCATCCGCGAACGCGTGCGCCCCGGCGCCTGAGTTTTCTTTCACTCGACGAGGCCCGAGCCCCCACCCGCGAAGCCGCACCGTTTCGCCTGACGGGGCCCGGGCCTCGTTACATACTCCCGGGGAGCGCCCGTTTCCTCCGCCCCCTCTGCGCGCCAGGTAGGATTGATGCCATGCTGCACCTGTACGACTCCAAGAGCGCCCGCATCCAGCCCCTCAACCCGGTCACCCCCGGCAAGGTCGGCATCTACCTGTGCGGCGCCACCGTGCAGGGATCCCCGCACGTCGGCCACCTGCGAGCCGCCGTCTCCTTCGACACCCTGATCCGCTGGCTGCGCCGCAGCGGCTACGAGGTTACCTACGTCCGCAACGTCACCGACATCGACGACAAGATCCTCACCAAGTCGGCCGAGGCCGGCTGGGACTGGTGGGCCTGGGCCTACCGATTCGAGCGCGAGTTCACGCAGGCGTACGAGACCCTCGGGGTCGAGGACCCGACCTACGAGCCGCGCGCCACCGGCCACATCCCCGAGCAGCTCGACCTCGTCCAACGCCTCATCGACGCGGGACACGCATACTCGGATGGGCGCGGCAACGTCTACTTCGACGTCCACTCCCAGGCCGACTACGGCTCGCTCACGCGCCAGCGCCTGGCCGACATGCGCACCACCGAGGACGACGCCCAGATCGACGAGGCCGTGGAGGCAGGCAAGCGCGACCCCCGCGACTTCGCCCTCTGGAAGGCCAGTAAGCCGTCCGAGCCGGCCACGGCCTCGTGGGACAGCCCCTGGGGACGCGGCCGCCCCGGCTGGCACCTCGAGTGCTCCGCCATGTCGCGTCGCTACCTCGGCGATGAGTTCGACATCCACGGTGGCGGCATCGACCTGCGCTTCCCGCACCACGAGAACGAGCAGGCCCAGTCCCACGGTGCCGGCTGGCCGTTCGCACGCCTGTGGGTCCACAACGCCTGGGTGACCACCAAGGGCGAGAAGATGTCCAAGTCGCTTGGCAACGTCCTGTCGATCGGCGCGCTCACCGAGGAGTACCCGGCCGTCGCCGTGCGCTGGGCACTGTCCACGGTTCACCACCGCTCCGCCATCGAATGGGGCGCCGAGACGCTGCCCGCCGCGCACGCCGCCTGGGAGAAGTTCTCCACCTTCGTGGCCCGCGCGATCGAGGCCGCCGGTGAGGCTCCGGCTTTCGAGATTGCGCTTGCGCCCGCCGACCTGCCCGAGGCCTTCGTCGCCGCCATGGACGACGACCTCAACGTCGCCGGCGCGCTCGCGGTCTGCACGAGCACCTCAAGGCCGGCAACGCCGCGCTGGCTGCTGGAGATCTTTCTGGTGTCTACCGCGAGCAGGTCCTGGTCCGCTCCATGCTGGACGTGCTGGGCCTCGATCCCGCCTCCGAGCAGTGGCGCGGACAGGCCGGCATCGGCGCGGGTGCCTCCGGCGCGGCTGCGGCCGAACACTCGGCGCTGGACGCGCTGGTCCAGGCCGTTCTGGAGGAGCGGGCCGCTGCGCGCGCCGCCAAGGACTGGGCGCGCGCCGACGAGCTGCGCGACCGCCTGGCCGCCGCCGGCGTCACCGTCGCGGACGGCCGCGACGGTGCCACCTGGAGCGTTGGCTGAGCTGCTGCTGAGCTGAGGCCTCGGGAGCGCGAGCTCCCGGGGCCTTGTGCGTGTCGGCGATTGTCTCGCTGATTCCGCGTTTGTTCTTGTGATTGGGTGCGCTGCACCCGATCTGTAGGCATTGCACCCCTTCTGATCGGGTGCAGTGGCCCATAACGGGTGCAGCGGCCCATAACGGGTGTCGTGCCCCGTAACGGGTGCAGCGGCCTGCGCGCTGTTTCGGTCGTTGCTAGGCCCGCCGTCCGAGCGGCGTGTTGGTGTGTTGATAGGTGGTTTCGTGCGTCGGCTTCCAATCGAGCTGGTTCCCCAGTAATGTCGCACGTAATTCCCATGCCCATATTTCAGACATTGAAATGCGGTTGTTGGAATTGCAACGTTTGTGGCCTATCTCGAAAAATGACCGGGTTAAATTACGTGCGAAATTGAGGTTGGGAGTGTGGGCAGGGTGCTTTAGGAGGGCTGATGCCACTGCCGCGAGAGATGAGCGGTGGGCAGTGGTGGCAGCTAGGCCTCTTTACGGGCTGGGGTAACCCTTCAATCGGTGGGCGCGCAGCTCGATGCGAGCCGAGGCCTTACCCTGGTGTCAGGTCGACGGCCTGAGGCGTCGCCACAGATGGGGAGGATCAGCATGGAGTACGTGGCGCTGCTGCGCGGCATCAACGTCGGCGGCACAAACAAGGTCGTCATGAGCGAGCTGCGCGAGCAGGTCGCCGGCGTGGGCTACACGAACGTGCGCACCTACATCAACAGCGGCAACCTCCTCTTCGAGGCCGAGGCCGAGGCCCCGCGCGAGGACGTGGCCCAAAGGCTCGAGGACCTCCTGGCGAGCCGCTACGACTTCTCGATCCGAGTGGCGCTCCTGACGGCGCAGGACTATCTCGAGGAGCTACACCACCTGCCCGACTGGTGGCACGGCGAGGTCGCCCGCCGCGACGCGCTCTTTTTTACGCGAGGCTTGGATCGCGCCCACGTGCGCGAGCGGATCGAGGCCATGGATCTGGGGGACGAGGCCGTTTACTTCGGTGAGCACGCCGTGTTCTGGGGCAAGTTCCACGAGAAGGAATTCCTCAAGACCGCCTACCACAAGCGTCTCCTGCGCGAGGACTTCTACCGCCAGGTGACGATCCGCTCCGGCTCGACCGTCGAGAAAATCGCCTCGATGCTCGCGCGGGAGTGAGACGACGCCCGGTCGGCGGCCTCTGCGAGGCTGAGGCGAGTGTGAGAGAGGTGTCGTGCTGCCAGCCGCCGTGATCGCAGGGTTCCCCAGAAATGTCGCACGTAATTCCCCTTCGCGTATTTCAAGAGTTGAAATCAGATCGTTGGGATTCTGCGGTTTTTTGGATACCTATGAAAAGTAAGGGTACCCAAATTACGTGCGAGTTGTGTGGGGAGCTGCCCAATCGTGATTTTGGCCCCCGCGCGCGCCCCTGTGGCCCCGATGCGGCCCGAAACCCGTACGCTTGTGTCAGTTCACGAGAAAACGAGGAGACACCATGGCCTCACACAGCGGGCGCCCCGGCGCCATCCGTAAGAAGGGCACCAAGAAGGGCGCGCAGGTCGGCACCGGCGGCCACTCGCGCCGCCGCCTCGAAGGCAAGGGCCCGACCCCCAAGGCCGAGGACCGCACCTACCACCCCGCCCATAAGCGCAAGGTCAAGCGCGAGGCCCGCGAGGCCCAGGAGGCCGCGATCGCTCGCGCCCGCGCGAAGTCCTCGATCCGTATCAAGCCCGGCCACGAGCTGATCGCTGGCCGTAACCCTGTCGCCGAGGCCGCCCGCGCCTCGGTCCCGATTGAGCGCGTCTTCGTCCTCGACAATGTGAAGGATGATCGCGTGGAGGAGGTCGTGCGCCTCGCCTCGACCATGGGTGCGCCCGTGTACGAGGTCACCCGCCGTGACCTGGATGTCGCGACCGACGGCGCTGTCCACCAGGGCGTCGCCATCGAGGTGCGCGGCTACGAGTACGCCGACGCCTCGGACCTGATCGCCGGTTCCCTGCAGCAGCTGGGCCACCCGCTCCTCGTCGCCCTCGACCAGGGTGACGGACCCCCACAACCTGGGCGCGGTCCTGCGCAGCGCGGGCGCGTTCGGCGCGGACGGCGTCATCATCCCCGAGCGCCGCAGCGCGGGCGTCAACACGACCGCGTGGAAGGTGTCGGCCGGTGCGGCCGCCCGCGTGCCCGTGGCTCGTGTGACGAACCTCGTGCGCGCTCTCGAAGAGGCCAAGCAGGCCGGCTACTTCGTGGTCGGCCTGGACGGCGGCGGCGACGCGCCCCTGCGCGGCCTGTCGCTGGCGGACGGCCCCCTCGTGGTCGTGACCGGCGCTGAGGGCGCGGGCCTGTCCCGCCTCGTGCGCGAGACCTGCGATCAGATCGTGTCGATCCCGATCGCGTCGACCGTCGAGTCTCTCAACGCGGCCGTCGCCACGGGCATCGCCCTGTACGAGGTCGCCTCCCTGCGCACGCAGGGCTGAGCCTTCCGAACTGTCTGTCGTCTCGCCGCGGGCGCGCTAGCGCCTGCGGCGAGACTCCTTTTTGGCGGCTTGGCGCATTGCGATCACGTTCCGCCCCGCGAAGAGGTGGTCTTTCGGCAGGTCGCCTTCAAAGAGGAGAGCGGGCTGCGCGAGTAACAGCTCGTCGAGCTGCAACGTGACGGCGAGGTCCTGCAGATAGCTGCCGATGTCTTCCTTGGTGGTGGGGGTGTTGCGCTGGCTCACCTGAGTATCGAAGCACCACACCTCGCTTGCGAGATGCCCTTCGGCCGAGTAGGGCCGTGCTGCGACCAGGAGTCGCGACGTCTGAAGGCGTGACGTTGCCGCCGGCCGAGAGGCGGAGTGAGGGAACAGGTCGCTGCGCGCAATCGCGTCAGTTACGGTGGAAAAGAGACCGCCCATCGTATCGAGGCCGTCTGCGATCTCGGTGCCAACCCACCCGTTCAGGGCGAGCTGCTCGCGCATCCCCGGCGTCTCCACGGGGGGTGCTCCTCCACCTCGACGCCCAGTAGTTGATGCAGCATGCGACCGCCTGGTTCGGGTCGGTCGCGACAAGCGCGCATGTACCTGCGGCGGTTGAAAATCCGGCGCAGTGAGAAACCAGGGGTCATGACCGCTCCTTCGACGGGAGGAACTTGGTGACGGGATCGAGGAAGCTGCCCCGCATCTGGGCGATGTTGGCGGGGGAGAGGGGGTGGTCCTCGGGCAGATCCTCACCATCGACGAGGCGCGGGGGGAGCCAGGAGGATGCCCTGCTGGTGCAGGGCCGTGTGCAGGTACTCGAAGACGCGGGCGAACGGATCCTTGCCGGGGCGGGCGCGCTGAATCGCAGTATCCCAGCGGAAACACCACAGCTCGGTGCAGGCCTGCTCGGCGTCGGGCATCGGGCGGGCGGTGATGATGATCGTCGTCTTGTTGAGGTGACGCAGCTGCGCGCGCACCGCCTTCGCTGACAGGTGGATGGCGAGGCCACCCAAGAAGAGGCCCGGGGCGATCTCGCCAAGTTCCAGGAACGTGTCGTTGAAGCGTCTGCGTGAGGCCGTGACCTGCCCGGGCATGACCGTGACCTCGGTGCCCGACCAGCCGATGTCCGCGAAACGCTTGCACATCGTGGTCGACTCGCGCTTGATGCCGATGGCACGCCAGAACTGTGCGCAGCGCGCGACGGCCTCCGCCGGTGGACACGACACGGTGTACACCGTCATGGGGCGCCTCTTCAGGAGCGAATCCAGTGGCAGGCGCGGGGGAGTGATATCCATCAGCACTCCTGGGGATCGGGGTAAGGAAGCTAGGTTATCAGTGCAAGAGGTGTCTGCTGAAACACACAGACGAACGAAAACGATACGATGAGGCCATGAGCGTCCTGGGAACCGTCATCGTTGGCATCGTCATCCTCATCGGAGTGATCGGCGCGGTCGTGCAGATCTGGCCCTCCGCGCCCGTCGTCGGGGGTGCGATCCTCGTGTGGGCGTGGATGACCGGCACGCGCGCCGCGTGGATTATCTTCGCTATCGCGGCGGTTGTCCTGATCCTCGGAACGGTCCTCAAGTACGTGATTCCCGCGCGCGGCATGAACAAGGCGGGAATCCCCCAATCCACGCTCGTGTGGGGCGCCGTCGGCGGCGTCGTCGGATGGTTCATCGGCCTGCCCCTCGGCCTCGTCCTTGGCATGGTCGTCGCCATCTTCGGTGTCGAGTACCTGCGCACCCGCGACACTGCGAGCGCCTGGACGGCCACCCTCCACGCCCTCAAGGCCTTCGGCTGGACGATCGCCATCGAGCTGATCGCCGCGCTGACGAGCGCCACCGCGTGGGGCGTGGGCGTCGCCCTGGTCGCCGCTGGAAACTGACGCGACCAGCCGGTGCCCCGGCCTCGTCGTTCCTCCGGTACGATGGGTCTGTTGCGCGCGCCCGCGTAACAGACCCAACTAAACGGAGATACTCATGCCCGCCGTCATCGTGCTCGGCGCCCAGTGGGGCGACGAAGGCAAAGGCAAGGCCACTGACCAGCTCGGCCAGCACACCGACCTCGTCGTGAAGTTCAACGGAGGAAACAACGCCGGACACACCGTCGTTATTGACGGCGAAAAGTACGCGCTGCACCTCCTGCCCGCCGGAATCCTCTCCGAAGGCGTCACCCCCATCATCGGCAACGGCGTCGTTGTCGACCTGGACGTGCTCTTCGAGGAGCTCGAGGACATCACCTCGCGCGGCGTCGACTGCTCGCGCCTGCGCATCTCCTCCAACGCGCACATCATCCCGCCCTACAACCGCCTCATGGACCAGGCGAACGAGCGTGCGCGCGGCAACAACCTGATCGGCACGACGGGTCGAGGCATCGGCCCCACCTACGCCGACAAGATGAACCGTATCGGCCTGCGCATCCAGGACCTCTTCCACCCCGAGGAGCTGCGCGCCAAGGTCGAGGCCGCCCTGGCCCCCAAGAACACCATTTTCGAGGCCGTGGACCTGCAGGTGCTCGACCCCGCCGAGGTGTCGGATCACCTGCTGTCCTTCGCGGAGCGCATCAAGCCGATGATGTGCGACGTGTCCCTCGTCGTTAACGACGCGCTGGACCGCGGCGACACCGTCCTCTTCGAGGGCGGCCAGGCCACGATGCTCGACATCGACCACGGCACCTACCCCTTCGTCACCTCCTCGAACCCGACCGCGGGCGGCGCGCTCACCGGTGCCGGCGTCGGCCCGACCCGCATCGACCGCGTTGTCGGCGTCGCCAAGGCGTACACGACGCGCGTCGGCGAGGGTCCGTTCCCCACGGAGCTGGACGACGAGGTCGGCGAGGCCCTGCGCACCAAGGGCGGCGAGTTCGGCGTGACCACCGGTCGCCCGCGCCGCACCGGCTGGTTCGATGCCGTCGTCATGCGATACGCGACGCGCATCAACGGCCTGACCGACATCTGCCTGACCAAGCTCGACGTGCTCTCCGGCTACGAGACGATCCCCGTGTGCGTGGCCTACGAGGTCGACGGCGTGGTCACCGAGGAGATGCCCCTCGACCAGGCCGGCTTCGAGGCCGCCGTGCCCGTGTACGAGCAGCTGCCCGGCTGGAGCGAGGACATCTCGCAGTGCCGTTCCTTCGACGAGCTGCCCCAGGCCGCCCAGGACTACATCAAGCGCCTGGAAGAGCTGTCGCGCTGCCGTATCCAGTCCATCGGCGTGGGCCCGGACCGCGAGGCCACGATCGTGCGCTACCCGCTCATGTGACGGTTCACTGAGACGGCAGTGGGGGCCGGTGCTGCGACGCAGCACCGGCCCCCACTTGTTTCACGCGCCACCGTTGGCGCGCATGTACGACAAAGCACGCCGAACCGAATGCGCCTGTCGGCGCGAAGGCCGCTCGTAGCGGCAGAGTTTGGAGCCCGGGGCATACCGGTCCGGCGTGCTCCACAACTGTACGACCGCTCAACGCCGGCTCGCATCCCGTGGCGGCGTGCATCAACCCACACGGGGCGTGCGCCACAGCGCACCTCTTCGCCGAGGCCGTGGCAGCGTGAAGCGGGTCCGACTCCGTGCCCAGTGCCCTGGAGAGCCGACCCGCGCGAGCGGCCCCTGCCTCGTCGGGCGCGCACATGTGGGACCATGGAAGCGTGATGACATCGACCCCGCCCACGCGGCGCCCGCAGCGGCCAAGGCCGTGGACGTCGCCGCGACACCCTGGCCACCCGGCACGTGCCCAACAGCATCGGTACCCTCACCGTTACCCTGCTTGCGGCGGCGACCATCGTCGCGTGGTGGCTGCCCGGGTCTCGCTGGAGTGTCGGTCCCATCGTCGCGCTCGCATCCTTCCTGCTGGCCCTCGGCTGGCCGACGCTGGCGCGCCTGCACATGCCGTGGCTCGCCCAGGCGGTCCTCGCCCTGGGTGGGGCGCTCACCCCCATGGCCGTTGCCTACTGGAAGAACCTCGACATCGCCGTGCCGCTGACGGGCATCACCCTGGTTTTGCTGGTCGCGGCGACGATCCTGGATGCGCCCGCACCTCGCGACCACTCCGTGGGGCACACGAGCGAGCACTGGGGCTCCACAGCCCTGAGCGCCGCGCTCGCCTCGTCGGTCACCGGCCTCCTCATCGTCACCTCCGGATCCATGTGGGTCTCCCCTGACCGTCCACGAGCGCTGGTCCGTCATCGTCCCCATGGCGGCCCTGATCGCCGTCATCGGCGCGGCCTCGGCGCGCTCGGGACGCAGCGCAAAGGCAGGCGTCGTCTACGCGATGCTGACCGGCATCGTCGCTGGCCTCGTCGCCGCGTCGATCGCGTGGATCCTCGGGCAGACCTCGGACCTGCTGCCCGTCGTCTTCCCCTTCATCGCTAAGCGTTTCGGTGAATTCGCCGCCTTCCTGACGCTCGGCGGCGTCACCGGCTTCGGCGTCGGCTTCGCCGTGTCGGTCGTCGACGCGCTCCTGGGCGAGCGCGCGTCCTCCGCGCAGTTCGCCAACGTCCTGGGCCGAGGTGCCGCGAAGTTCCTCGTCGCTGCCCCTGCCCGTCTACGCGATGATCCGCATCGGCGGCATCTGAGACCCCATGACGGCTGGGCGACCGCCTGGCCGCACCCTGGCCTCGTCCCTATTTCGCTGCCAGCTGCGCGCGCCCCTGCTCGCGCGCCCACGTCCACCCGAGGCGTTAGGCTGGAGCCATGATGGTGATACCTGCTGACCTGCCCGCACTCGTCGCTCCCGTCGCGTGGATGCTTGGAACCTGGGAAGGCTGGGGGCATGTATGCCGCCCCCGCAGCCCCCGGCCGGGAAGAACCCGCCGAGGATTCCCCCGTCATCGAGGAGATCCGCGGTGACGTCGTCGGCGAGCAGATGCGCCTGGTGACCCGCGTGTACGCGGGCGTCGCCTCCGAGCCGATCGACCCCACGTGGGACGCGGCGAAGGGCCTGTCCGCAATCAAGAAGGGCGACCTGATCAGCGAAGAGACCGTGTACGTCTCCGTCGCCCCCTCCGACGCGCCGCTGCCCCCGCCCGGCCAGTACAACTCCCGCGAGTTCACGGCGACCTCCGCGTCCACCGAGGGCCACAGCGCCGTGTGGGACGGCGTAAGCGTCGGCCCGCGTGTGCAGATGGTCTCCGACGCGATCGCTCTCGGCGTGGGCGCGACCCGCGTGACGCACCTGGGCCGCATGTTCGGCCTGGTCGCGGGCGAGCTCATGTGGACGCAGGAGCGCACGCTTGACGGCGAGGACGAGGCCGACGTCGAGATCTCCGGCCGCCTGCACCGCACCGAGCAGGCCTCCACTGAGTCCGGCGAGGTCATCGAAGGCATCGACGACTCCCAGGACGGCTTCCTTGTCTGAGTCCCCGCTCGACTCCGAGTTCGTCGACGAGGCCGTGGCCTCCTTCGGTGCGACCGCGCACTTCGGGGATCCGTCGGGGGAGCAGTGGGCCCTCGAGGGCGGCCGCGCGCTGGTGCGCCGCCCGGACCTGGCCGTCATCTCCGTGTCGGGGGCGGATCGGCTGACATGGCTGACGTCGCTGGCCTCCCAGATCGTCACTGACCTCGTGCCCGGCGCGAGCCGCGAGCTGCTGATCCTCTCGCCCGAGGGGCGCGTCGAGCACTGGGCGGGTGCGAGCGACGACGGGGAGGCGCTGCACCTGATCGTGGAACGCTCGGATCTTTCGGGGTTCGTGGCGTTCCTCGACTCGATGCGTTTCGCGCTGCGCGTGAGCGCCCAGGAGCGCGATGTTGCCGTGTTCTCCTCGGTCCGCGCGGGCGCCAATACGCCCGAGTCCGTGGCCGGCCTGCCCGGACACCTGTGGACCTGGGAGGATCCGTGGCCCGGTGTCGTGGACGGCGGTGCTGCCTACTTCAGGGCGAGCGTCATCCCGGTGAGCGCACCCCGATGATGTTTCACGCTGTTTCACGCGATGCTGCGGACGAGTTTGAGGCCGCGTGGCTGTCCGCTTGCCCCGAGTCCGGCTCGCGCCGCCGCGCGGGGTACCTGGCGTGGGAGGCCATGCGCATCGCCGCGTGGAAGCCGCGCCTGGGCCGCGAGACCGACGCCCGCGCGATCCCGCCCGAGGTGGACTGGCTGCGAACCGCCGTCCACACGGCGAAGGGCTGCTACCGCGGGCAGGAAACCATCGCCCGCGTCCTGAACCTGGGCCGGCCCCCGCGCCGCCTCACCTACCTGCAGCTGGACGGCTCTCGCGGCGACCTGCCCGCGCCCGGCACGCCCATCGAGGTGGGTGGACGCCAGGTCGGCGTCGTCACCTCCTCGGCCCGCCACGCGGACGAGGGGCCGATAGCCCCTCGCGCTGATCGCCCGCGCCGTGCCCGTGACGACCGTCTTCGATATTGACGGCGTCGCCGCCGCCCAGGAGGAGATCGTGCCCGTGCACGGCAAGTCCTCCGTGTCCCCGCAGACCCGCCCGGGCGCCGACCTCTCGCGCGAGGCCGGCCAGCGCGGCGGTTCCACGGGCTTCGGCGGCCTCGGCTCCGCCCTGGGGTCGCGCTGATGCGCGCCGTCATCCAGCGCGCCACCTCGGGAGAGGTCCGCGTCGACGGTGCCGTCGTCGGACGTCTCGCCCTCGATACGCCCGCCGGGGCGGGAGGCGCCAGGGCCTCGTCGTCCTCCTGGGCGTCCAGCGCGGCGACGGGCCCGAGCAGGTGGCCACGGTCGCCCGCAAGATCGCCGAGCTGCGCATCCTCGACGACGAGCGTTCCGCGCTCGACGTGGGTGCCCCGGTCCTCGTGATCTCGCAGTTCACCCTGTACGGGGACACTCGCAAGGGTCGCCGTCCCTCGTGGACTCACGCCGCCCCCGGGGAGGAGGCCGAGCCCCTCGTCGACGCGGTCGTCGCCGACCTGCGAGGCCGGGGCCTGCACGTCGAGACCGGCCAGTTCGGCGCGATGATGGAGGTCTGCTTTGGTCAACGACGGGCCCTTCACGGTCCTCGTCGAGGCGTAGCATCGCGGGTTCTGTCGCGACTGTGCTTGTTTCGGGTGAGAAGGTCGTGCAGAACCATGCTCGGGCTTGTTACCGATGGGGTGTTACACCGGATCGGTAAGGTTCAACCCCTTCTGATCGGGTGGAATCTTCCCGATCAGGTTGAATCTTCCCGATCGGGTTGAACGCTCCGGGGTGCCGCATTTGAGCTTGTTCCTAAAGTGGTGTTACACCACTTAGGGGGTATTACACCGGCTGGGAAGTGGTGTAATGCTCCCCTAACTGGTGTAATGCTCCCTAACTGGTGCAGTGCTTCTTCTGGGGCTGACTCCTCGGCCTTTCGGCATTGCCGCTTTGTGTGGTTTCTCGAAAATGTCGCATGCAATTCCCATGGCAACCTTTCAAGCATTGAAAAACGGTCGTTGCAATTCCAACGTTTTGAGGCGTCAGTGAAATCTGGCGTGGGGGAATTGCATGCGGCTGTGGGGGAATTGCAGCATTAGCGGCTCGACACGCCGGCGACACGCCGTCGCGACGCTTCTAGTGACGCCAAACCCCCGCTGCGACCGCCGGACCTCAATGGTCCCGCCCGGTGGCCCCGGATTTGCCTGTCGCTGCCGTGCATTCCCTGCCCCCGCCTCGGCCTTGCCCCTGGTCCGCCGCCCCGTGATCCAACCCCGGCCTCGTCCCTGCGCCCAGGGCGAGCGCGCGCACGGCGCGGGAGCTTTCCGTAGGCTGTAACCAGTCAACTGGGACGGGTGTGCGCCGAGCTCGGCGAAGTGCCCGTCTCGTGAAATGAGGAGAGGCATGTTCGAACGCTTTACCGACCGCGCTCGCCGGGTCGTCGTGCTCGCGCAGGACGAGGCCTCGCGGTCTCAAGCACAACTACATCGGCACGGAGCACCTGCTGCTCGGCCTGATCTCCGAGGGCGAGGGCGTCGCCGCCAAGGCCCTGGAGACGATGGATATCAAGGGCGAGGCCGTGCGCGCCTCCGTCATCGAAATCATCGGCGAGGGTGAGAAGCCGGTCGAGGGCCACATCCCTTCACCCCCGCGCGCCAAGCGCGTCTTCGAGCTGAGCCTGCGCGAGGCCCCTGCAGCTGGGCCACAACTACATCGGTACGGAGCACCTGCTGCTCGGCCTCCTCAAGGAGGGTGAGGGCGTGGCCGCCCAGGTCCTGACCAAGCAGGGTGCGGACCTGGCGCAGGTGCGTCAGACCGTCATCCAGATGCTCAGCGGCTACCAGCGCGGCGACGACGAGGGCCGCGAGTCCGTCGGCGCGGGCGTGGGCGGCTCGGGTGGTCCCGAGCGTTCCAACTCCGCGATCCTCGAGCAGTTCGGCCGCAACCTGACGCAGGCCGCGCGCGAGAACAAGCTGGACCCCGTCATCGGCCGCCGCGTCGAGATGGAGCGCGTCATGCAGGTCCTCTCGCGCCGCACGAAGAACAACCCGGTCCTGATCGGTGAGCCCGGCGTCGGTAAGACCGCGGTCGTCGAGGGCCTCGCCCAGGCGATCGTGCACGGCGACGTGCCCGAAACCATCAAGGACAAGCAGATCTACAGCCTCGACATGGGGTCGCTGGTCGCCGGCTCGCGCTACCGCGGCGACTTCGAGGAGCGCCTGAAGAAGGTCCTCAAGGAGATCCGCACGCGCGGCGACATCATCCTGTTCATCGACGAGATCCACACGCTCGTGGGTGCGGGTGCCGCCGAGGGCTCGATTGACGCCGCCCAGATGCTCAAGCCCATGCTGGCGCGCGGCGAGCTCCAGACGATCGGCGCCACCACGAACGACGAGTACCGCAAGTACATCGAGAAGGATGCGGCCCTCGAGCGCCGCTTCCAGCCGGTGAAGGTCGAGGAGCCCAGCGTCGACGAGACGGTGGAGATCCTCAAGGGCCTGCGCGACCGCTACGAGGCGCACCACCGCGTCATCATCACGGACGCCGCGATCCAGGCTGCCGCCGAGCTGGCGGACCGCTACATCTCGGATCGTTTCCTCCCCGACAAGGCGATCGACCTGGTCGACGAGGCCGGTGCGCGCCTGCGCATCCGCCGCATGACCGCGCCGCCGGAGCTGCGCGAGCTGGACGAGAAGATCGCCGAGGTGCGACGCAACAAGGAGGCAGCCATCGACGATCAGGACTTCGAGAAGGCCGCGTCGCTGCGCGACGAGGAGTCGAAGCTCTCCGAGGAGCGCAAGGCGAAAGAGGAGGCCTGGAAGGGCGGCGAGTCCGATGAGATCGCCGAGGTCGGGGATCAGGAGATCGCCGAGGTCCTGGCCATGTCGACCGGCATCCCGGTCGTGCGCCTCACCCAGACTGAGACCGCGAAGCTGCTCAAGATGGAAGACGAGCTGCATAAGCGTGTCATCGGCCAGGACGAGGCCGTCAAGGCTCTCGCGCAGTCGATCCGTCGTACGCGCTCGGGTCTGAAGGATCCGAACCGTCCCGGTGGCTCGTTCATCTTCGCCGGCCCGACCGGCGTGGGTAAGACCGAGCTGGCCAAGGCCCTCGCCGAGTTCCTTTTCGGCGACGAGGATGCCCTCATCCAGCTGGATATGTCCGAGTTCTCGGAGAAGCACACGGCCTCGCGCCTCTTTGGTGCTCCTCCCGGTTACGTCGGTTACGACGAGGGTGGCCAGCTCACGGAGAAGGTCCGTCGCAAGCCGTTCTCGGTCGTCCTCTTCGACGAGGTCGAGAAGGCTCACCCGGACATCTTCAACTCGCTGCTTCAGATCCTGGAGGAGGGTCGCCTGACGGACTCGCAGGGCCGCAAGGTGGACTTCAAGAACACCGTCATCATCATGACGACGAACTTGGGTACTCGCGACATCAACAAGGGTGTCCTCACGGGCTTCCAGACCGCGGATAACTCGACGCACGACTACGGCCGTATGAAGTCGAAGGTTGCCGAGGAGCTCAAGCAGCACTTCCGTCCCGAGTTCCTCAACCGCGTCGATGACACGATCGTGTTCCCGCCGCTGACCAAGCCCGAGATTGCGCGCATCGTCGACCTGATGATCGCCAAGCTGGCCAAGCGTATGGAGGCTCAGGACATGCGCCTGCAGCTGACGGACGAGGCTCGCGAGCTGCTCGCGGACGTGGGCTTTGACCCGGTCCTGGGTGCGCGCCCGCTGCGTCGTGCGATCCAGCGTGAGATTGAGGATGCGCTGTCCGAGCGCATCCTGTTCGGAGAACTGCAACCCGGTCAGGTTGTCACCGTTGGCGTCTCTGGAGAGGGTAAGGACCGCACGTTCACCTTCAATGGAGAGTGATTTACTCGCCAATTGTCTTTGGCTGACAAACCAGTCACTGGGAGGGTGGCCCGTCGCACAGCGATGGGCCACCCTCTAGTTGTTAAGTAATCGCACATCTGATAGATTCTCGTTAACCATTAGCATGCGGTGTAGTCGTGCCACACTATTTATGGGGTATTGCTCATCGATCGAGAGAGGCCATATGTCCGCGAAAACGCGACACAATCGGATCAGTGCGAGGCGCCGTCTGCCGGCGTTCATCCTCGTGCTGCTCGTTGTTGCGCTCTGCATCGCGGGTGTCATCTACAAGGGCGCGGAGGTGACCCAGGTCAACGTCAACGACGGTGGTATCTGGGTGACCAACAAGTCCAAGCAGATGGTCGGCCACCTCGACTACGAGGCCCGCATCCTCGACGGCGCGCTGCGTACCGAGGCCACCAACTTTGATGTCGGCCAGGCGGGGAGACTGTCACCGTCTCCGACCTCACCTCGTCGACGGTTGCGCCCGTTAACGTCACCCAGGTCTCCCTCGGCTCCCTCGACGGCCCCTGCCCGCGGGATCCGCGGTCATGCAGGGCGGCGACGTCCTCGGCGTCCTCGATGCGTCCGACGGCACCCTCTGGACGACCTCCGCCGTGAACCCCAGCCCCTTGAACCTTTCCGAGGCGGCGGCCCTCTCCTCGAACATGGGGGCCAGCGCCTTCGTGACCGGCTTTGGACGGCTCCGTCTACACTCTGGCCGCCTCGGGCACGCTGACGACCGTCAAGCGCCAGGGAGCGGTCGATCAGGCGCAGACTTCCGCGGTGGAGGGGATCCCCGAGGACGCGCGACTGAGCATGACGGTCGTCGGCGACCGGGTCGTCGCCCTCGACAGCGAGTCCAACACGCTCTTCCTGCCCGACAACAAGCGGATCGATCTGAGCGCTGCCGGCGTCGAGACCGGCGGCGTCCTCCAGCAGGCCGGCCCCAAGGCCGATTCGGTCCTGCTCGCCACGCCCACCTCCCTCGTGACGATTCCCGCTGGCGGGCGGCACCCCGACGATCACCCCCTCCACCGAGGGCGGCGTCAGCGGCACCCCGGCCGCGCCCGTGCGCCACGAAGGCTGCGCGTATGGTGCGTGGACCGGCAGCGGCGCGTACATGCGCGCCTGCGACGATCCTTCGGCGAACAAGCAGATGGTCGTCGATACGCTTTCGACCGCACGTGAGATCGTCTTCCGCACGAACCGCAAGGCCATCGTCCTCAACGACGTCGCCGAGGGCAGCGTGTGGCTGCCCGACTCGAACATGGTCCTCATGGATAACTGGGACGAGGTCGAAAACGAGCTCGAGGAAAACGAGGACGAGCAGGACAGCCCCGAGCTGACGAACGAGGTCGCGGACCCGCAGCAGCGCGAGGAAAATACCCCGCCCGAGGCCGAGGATGACGAGTTTGGCATCCGCCCGGGCCGCTCGACCGTCCTGCCCGTGCTCGACAACGACTCTGACCTCGACGGCGACGTGCTGACTGCCGCGCCGGTCACACAGCCCGACTGGGGCGTCGTGACCGTCGCGCGCGGAGGGCGAGCCCCTGCAGATCAGCGGCGTGTCAGCCGCCCAGGCCGGCTCGACGACGTTTACGTACGCGGCCTCTGACGGCCAGGCCTCGGCCGAGGCACACGTGCGCGTCACCATTCACCCCTTCGATCAGAATGAGGCACCCGCGCAGCTGCGCGTCCCGACCGTCAAGATCGGCGCGGGTGCCCAGATCCAGTACGAGGCCCTGAGCGACTGGCGCGATCCCGACGGCGACCCCATCTACCTGAAGAACGCCGAGGCCCCCGAGGGACTGAAGGTCTCCTTCACCGAAGATGGCTCCGTCACCATCACCGAGGAGGGGGGCGTGGCCGGCCCGAAGTCGATCGTTCTCACGGTCGCCGACGACCAGGGCGGCGAGACCCGCGGCGAGCTGATCGCCGACGTTCAGGAGCCCGGAAACCTGCCGCCGTCTGCGAACGGCGACCTCTTCCAGGCGCACCCGGGCGAGACCGTCACCCTCGATCCGTTGAAGAACGACACCGACCCGAACGGCGACCAGCTGACCCTGGCGGCCGTCTCCGGTGCGCCCGCCGGCGCCACGATCCAGCCCGACCTGGATCGTGGAACCATCGACTTTAGGGCGACCGAGCCGGGCTCCTACTCCTTTGCCTACACCGTGTCCGACGGTATCGCGACGACACTGGGCATTATTCGCGTCGAGGTCACGGCACCCTCGAGCGAGCCCCCCGTCGCCGAAAACGACACGGCGGTCCTGCCGCAGGGCGGCTCCGTCCTCGTCGCGCCGCTGAACAACGACTACGATCCCTCCGGCGGCCTGCTGTCAATCGTCTCCGTGGACGCCTCGAGCGCCCCGGACATTGAGGTCGCCCTCATCGATCGCCACCTGCTGCGCGTCACCGCGCCCGCAGGCCTCGAGCACACGGTGCAGTTCAGCTACACCGTGTCCAACGGCGTCGGCGAGGCCACGGCCGACGTGATGGTCATCCCCGGAGCGGCGGACCGCTCGGACCTGCCGCCCATCCTCAAGCCCGACCACGTGAAGGTGCGCGTCGGCGACGTGGGCACCGTGTCGGTCCTGGCGAACGACCGCTCGCCCGCCGGCCTGAACCTCCAGGTCGAGTCGACCCTCGAGTACGACTCCGGCTCCGCCCTGGGAACCCCCTTCGTCACGGGTAACCAGGTGCGCCTCGAGGCTGGGCAGACCCCCGGCCTCATGGACGTGACCTACTCGGTCATCGACTCCGCGGGCAACCGCGCATCGAGCACCGTCACATTCGAGGTGATGGGTGCCTCCGATCAGAACCAGGAGCCGCGTCCACGCGACATCACAGCCTGGGCAGCCGCGGGGCAGACCACCCGGATCGCGGTGCCCCTGGACGGCATCGACCCCGACGGCGACTCCGTGACCCTCAGCGGCCTCGGCTCGTCCCCGCAGCTGGGCAACGCGACTGTTGGCCCGACCTGGATCGATTACACGCCGAACCAGAACGCCACGGGCACCGACTCCTTTACCTACACGGTCGAGGACCGCCAGGGCGGGCGTGCCTCTGCTCGCGTGCGCGTCGGTATCTCGGCCGCGCCGACGCTCAACCAGAACCCGGTCGCCGTCCCCGACACGGTGCTGACCCGACCGGACCGCATGGTGACCGTCAACGTCCTGTCGAACGACGTGGACCCGGACGGCGATCCGCTCTCGCTGGACGATGACAGCCTCGAAACGGCCACGCCCGAGCTCGACCCGCAGGTCCTGTCCTCCTCGACCATCCAGGTGCACACGCCCTCGCAGGCCGGCACCTACCTCGTGTCCTACGTGGTGAGCGACGGTCGCGGCGGCTCCGCCCGAGGCACCGTGACGGTCTACGTCCAGGACGACGCCCCGCTGAAGGCACCCATCGCCCGCGATGACTTCGTGTCCTACGAGGAGCTGCCCACCGACGGCTCGGCCGTGCGCGTGAAGGTCCTCGACAACGACGAGGACCCCGACGGCAGCATCAACGAGCTGACCGTGACGACCGCAGAATCTGGCGTGACCGTCGACGGCAATGACGTGCTCATCCCGGTGATGGACAGCATGCGCCTGGTCGTCTACACGATCACGGACCGCGACGGACTCACCAACTCCGCCGTCGTGACCGTGCCCGGCCGCGATACGACCGCGCCCTTCCTCAACACCGCTAGCCTGCCCATCGAGATGGACGCGGGTACCTCGCGCACGATCAACCTGGCGGATTACGTGGTGACGCGCTCGGGCCGCAGCCCGCGCCTCGTGGATGACTCCTCCCCGGTCGCCCAGACCGGCCTGGACTCGGTCGTCGCCGACTCGTCGACGCAGCTGACGCTGACCGCGAACGCCTCCTTCGGCGGCAACTCCGCGTTCCTCATCCAGGTCGCGGACGGCGACGCCTCCGACGCGGGTACGCTCACAGCCTCCCTGTCGCTGCCCGTGCGCATCAAGGCGACCCAGAACCAGCCGCCCACCTTCGCCCCGACCGCGATCCGCGTCGAGGCCGGCGGCGCGGCCGTCACGCAGGACCTCAGGCTCGGCGTGCGCGACCCCGAGGGCACGGACGTCTCAACCTTCACCTACGCGATGGGTTCCGCCCCCGACACGATCTCCGCGTCGCTGTCGGGCACCGTCCTGACGGTGTCCGCGCCCGAGAACACCCCCGCCGGCTCCGCCGGTTCCATCGCCGTGAGCGTCACGGACGAGCAGGGCAACACGGTCAACGGCTCCATCCCCGTCGAGGTCGTCGGCACCACGAAGCCGCGCATCCAGGTGCCGGCATACTCGCTGAAGACCTCGGTGAACACCCCCGTGAGCATCGACGTCGCCTCGCAGGCCACCAACCCCTTTCCGGACACGCCGATCTCTCTCGAGGGTGCCGCAATCTCGCTGGGGGACGCGACCACGTCGACGTCCGGCACGGTCGTTACGATCACGCCGAATTCGGCGGGTACCATCTCCGTCGCCTACCGCGTCAACGACAAGCTCAAGGACCCCTCGCGCGTCGTCCAGGGCATCATCACCGTCACGGTGACGGGCAAGCCCGACGCGCCCACCGGCGTGGTTGCCCGGGCCAAAGGCCCGACGGGTGCCACCGTGTCCTTCAACGCTCCCGCATCCAACGGCGAGCGCATCACCGAATACCGCATCTACAGCGGCGGTAGCCAGGTCGCCAGCTGTACCGAGACCGTGTGCGAGGTGAACGGCCTGACGACCGGCCGCAGCTACACCTTCACCGTGAAAGCAGTGAACGCCTCCGGCGAGTCTGACGGCGCGGAGTCGAACTCCGTGACGCTCTCCGGCGTCCCGGATCGCCCGGGCGGCCCGACCGTGACGGCCGGTGACGGTCAGCTTGCGGTGACGTGGGATGCGCCCGATAACAACGGTTCGCCCATCACCTCCTACACCGTGTACGCGACGATCGCAGGTGCCGCGGCGAGCACATGCACGACCAACGGCGAGCAGGCGTGCACCGTGAAGAACCTCGTCAACGATCGGACGTACACCGTCACGGTTGTCGCCACGAACGCGAACGGTAACTCCCAGGCGTCCCCGGGTGTGAGTGGCACCCCGAAGGCGACGCGACGCGGGCCCGATCAGCCGGTCATCACGAGCGCCAGCACGGCCCAGCAGCGCGACGGTAACGCCGCTCTGGCGACCATCACCTGGTCCCTGGGTAGCTCCGGCAGCGCCGGATGGGGCCAGACGATTGTGTCGATCAACGGCAGCACCAAGACGGTCTCGGGCGGAACCACCTCCACCCAGATGACTGTTCCCTACGGCGTGGCCCTCACCGTGTACGTGACCGTCAGTAACACGAATGGTGACACGGCGACCTCTTCTGGCTACGTCATTCCGGCGGTCGTCCACGAGGATCCCACTCCTCCCAAGACGACGCCGCTGGCCCCCGACGCGCCGCGCCTGGGCCCGCCCTCGGATAACGCCCTGGGCAAGCTTCGCATCGCCAATGCCCGCCTGAAGGAAGGAAACGGCTACACGGCCGCCGACCTGGAGCTCTTCTACGCGGATAGCGCGGCGGGGTGCACGGCCCCCCGGCAACCCTCTGCGCCTCAACAATGGTGACCGCGGCGACTTCGACATCGGCCCGCTCACCCCGGGTGCGACGATGACCTTCTACTTCTGCCAGCGCGGCAAGAAGGACGACGGGTCGTACGTCTGGAGCCCGGTCACGTCGGCTAGCGGCACGGTCGGTAACGGCCAGCGCAGCCGTGACGATGACGACGACAACACGTCGATCCCCGTGTTCAACGTGTCGGTCACCCCCTACATCAACAGCGCGTCCGTGTCGTGGACTATCCCCGCCGGCGTCAACCCCGTGCAGACCAGCGTGTGGATTAAGGGGATGGAGGGGTCGACTAAGCAGACGTTCAGTGGTCCGATGACCTTGTGGGCGGTCCAGGGCCTGGCGCCAGTCAACCGGTACACGGTTGTCGTCGAAATGGTCGGTGCCGGTGGGACGCACCGGCAGGTAGAAGCCACCTTCACAACCACCGAAGCGGCTGAGAATATCGACGCGACTTTCACCGGAAAAACCACGTGTTCGAACGGGCAGGAATGCGGCTCGATGACGCTGACGGCCAAACGAGCCTCCCAGTTCGGATCGGGCGTCACGCTCATCTGCACGGTCAGCACCGGGCGACCCGCTCAGGACACCGAGTTCCGCTTCTCTCGGGACACGCCGAGCATACCGGGTATCCTGACGGAGGCAATCACCGCTCGAGAGCTGAATGCGCGGGACATCGTGAAGAGCTGCCGAGTCGAATAAGACGACCATACTTTCCCCGTTACGAGCAACAAGAGAAACATAGGACAACTCATGACCCTTTCCATTGAGGATGCAACCAGGTTCGCCCAGGTCTTCAAGGGCCTCGTCGACGGCGTGTCCGTGGCGGTCCTGGACAAGCGCCAGGCCGTGCGACTCGCACTCACGACGATGTTCGCCGGCGGCCACCTCCTGCTCGAGGACGCCCCCGGTACCGGCAAGACCGCGCTGGCGCGCGCCATCAGCGCCGTTATCGACGGCACGCACTCGCGCATCCAGTTCACCCCCGACCTGCTGCCCTCGGACATCACCGGCGTCAACATGTTCAACCAGAAGACGGGCGAGTGGGTCTTCCACGCCGGCCCCGTCTTCGCGGAGATCGTCTTGGCCGACGAGATCAACCGAGCGTCGCCCAAGACCCAGTCCGCCCTCCTGGAGGTCATGGAAGAGGCCCAGGTGACGGTCGACGGCGTGCGCCGCCCCGCCCCCCAGCCCTTCATGGTGATCGCGACCCAGAACCCCGTCGAGCAGGCCGGCACCTACCCGCTGCCCGAGGCCCAGCTGGACCGCTTCCTCATGAAGACCTCGATCGGATACCCCTCGCGCTCCGCGATGATCGACGTCCTCGACGGCTCGGCCTCGCCCGACCGTTCAAAGAACCTCAAGCCCCTGCTGACGGGCAAGGACATCGTCGCCTGGGCGGCCCTGGCCTCGGCGAACCACACGGACCGCGCCGTCCTCGACTACGTGGCCGCGCTGGCGGAGGCGACCCGCGAGGACGAGTCCTCGCTGCTGGGCGTGTCCACCCGTGGTGCCATCGGTATGGTGCGCTGCGCCCGAGTGTGGGCGGCCGCGCAGGGACGTAACTTCGTCCTGCCCGACGACATCAAGGCCCTCGCGGTGCCCGTGTGGGCGCACCGCGTCATCGTCGACCCCGACGCAGCGTTCTCGGGCGCGACCGCCGAGGGCGTCATCCAGCGTGCCCTGACGTCGGTGCCCGCACCGGCCGTCGGCGCGTAAGGAGGCACCGGATACAGCGATGGAAGGGATGCGAACGGACACCCCCACGATGGTCTCGCCCAGACGGGCGCAGGCCGTTCGTTCGCATCCCCTCAAAGCTCTCGTGGGCGCGGTCACCCCGACCGGGTGGGCGGTGATCACGCTCGCCCTCGTGGGCCTCGCGCTTGCGGTTGTCTTCCAGTGGGTCGAGGCCCTGGCGTGCGCTCTCGCGGGTGTCGTTGCCCTGCTGCTCGCCGCGATGCGCGTCGCGTGGCGTCCCCCGCACGTCGTGTCGATCCGCGTCCCCAACGAGCGCATCGTGGCCGGCCAGACCGCCGTCGGCGAGATTTCGGTGCGCAACGAGCGTGCCCGTTCTGTGCGCTCGGGCATCATCGAGCTGCCGATCGGTACGGGCACGGGCGAGTTCGTCGTGCCCCCGCTGGGTGCTCACGAGACCTGGGACGAGATGTTCCTGATTTCCTCGCGTCACCGGGGCCTCATCAACGTCGGCCCCGCGCGCGCCGTGCGCTCCGACGCGCTCGGCCTGCTGCGCCGCGTGCGCATGTGGGACGAGCCCGTCCTCCTGCACGTTCACCCGCGCACCGTGCGCGTTCCCTTCGATGCGACCGGTTTCCAGCTGGACGTCGAGGGCGTGTCCACGGGCAAGCTCTCCAGCTCCGACGTCTCCTTCCACGCGCTGCGCGATTACGAACCGGGCGACGACCGCCGCGCGGTGCACTGGCAGTCGACGGCTCGCCTGGGCAAGCTCATCGTGCGCCAGTACGAGGAGACGCACCGCTCCCACCACGTGATCGTCTTGGATACGTCGCGCGACGCGTGGGATCACGACACTTTCGAGACCGCGGTCTCCGTCGCCGGCTCCCTGGGCCTGGCGAACCTGCGCGAATCGCGCCCTGTGTCGCTGACGACGACCGAGGGCTGGCTGCCGTCGGGCGTCGCCATGCGCATGCTGGATGCCCTTTCCGAGGTGGGGGCTCGCTCCTTCGGCGACCTGGCGCGCCGTGTGCGCGAGGCAGTGGCGCAGCGTCCCGGTGTCTCCGCCCTCACCCTTATCGTTGGACCGAACGTGACGGACACGGAGGCCGCTCACCTGGCGCGCCTGGCCCCGATCGACGTCCCGGTCTCCATTATTCGTATCGGTGCGGAGGGCGTGCGAGCCCGCCGTGACCTCGGCCGTGGTGTGCTCCTGGATTGCTCGACGCTGGACGACCTGCCGCGCATTATCGTCGCCGGAGGCCTGGCATGAGCAAGAGCGTCGACACTAAGCCCCGCGCTCAGCGCATCGATTCCCAGGACGAGGGCGTGGCCTCGTCCGTCGAGGCGACCGAGCGCCGCGAGGCAGCAGCCCAGGATCAGACGCCCGCCGGCGCGGGCGAGTCGCCGGCACCCAAGCCTAGGACCACCCGCAATCGTCTGCTGACGATCACGCAGCGCTTCGCGACGTTCCGCACGCGCCTGCCGATCTGGTCGCTGCTCGTCCTCGCCCTGCTGTTCGCCGGCCCGGTCGCGGCTTTCGAGCCCGTCTTCGGCGGGGGAGTGGGGGCGATCGCCGCGGGCGCGGGCGTGGCCTGCGGCCTGCTGATCGCCGCCGCCTCGACGCGCTGGCGCTGGGACGCGCTGACGACCGTCCTGAGCGTCATCGTTACGTACTTCCTGCTGGGCAGCGCGGCCGCCCTGCGCGCCGAGGCCCTCTACGGGTTCCTGCCCACGGGCAAGACGCTGCAGGTGATGGTGCTGGGTTCCTTCCGTGCGTGGAAGGACCTGCTCACCCTGACGCCCCCCGTGTCGGTCTACTCCGGCCCGGCCCTCGTGCCGTGGATGTGCGGCCTCGTGTGCGCCGTCCTCGCGGGCCTGATCACCGCCCGCTCCGGACGCGCGGTCCTCGGGTCGATCCCGCTCGTCCTCATGGGCGTTATTTCGGTCTTCTTCGGCCTCTCGCACCACGCGCTGCCCGTGTGGGCCGTGCTGGCCTGGTGGGCGCTCCTGGCCGCCTGGTGGGCGCTGGCCGCCCAGTACCAGCGCATCACGCTGGGGCAGGACGTCCTCGTGGGTCGTTCCCCCTCGGGCGGCGGCGAAGCGACGGCCGTACGACAGTCGCGTTCGACCGTGTACGTCGGCACGCGCCTGCTGGGTGCCCTCGCCGTCCTCGCGGTGTCCGTCGGCGTCGCGCTGCCGGCTGCGGCGTTCCTCGGCGCGGGCGGGACTCGCATCGTGGGCCGCGACCTGGTGGACCCGCCCCTCGACATTCAGGCCTACCCCTCGCCTCTGTCCTCCTTCCGCCACTACACGACGGACCTGAAGGACGAGACCCTCCTGACCGTGTCCGACCTGCCGGAGAACCAGCGCGTGCGCATCGCGGCGATGGACGTGTACGACGGCACGACCTTCGGTATGTCGACGAAGCGGGGCGACGGACACACGGGCTACATCCCCGTGGAGTCCACAATTCCCGGCCGCGCCGAGGGCGACTCCCTCGTGACCGTGACGACGAATGGCCTGTCCGGCCCGTGGGTGCCGGTGCTCGGTAATGCTTCGGAGATCGCGTTCACGGGTGCGGGCTCCGCCGCCCAGAAGGACGGCCTCTACGTGGACACGTGGGCGAACGCCGCGCTGACGACCGGCCCCGCGGGAACGATGACCTACAACGTGCGCACGTCCTTCGCCGAACCCGTGCGCGACGAGGACCTGGCGTCCCTGTCGGTCGTGCCGCTGTCCACAACGGATAAGAACGTGCCCGAGGGCCTGGCGACGAAGGTCTCTGAGATCACCCAGAACGCGTCCACGGCGCTGTCTGCCGCGCGCGCGATCGAGCACTACCTGGCGAACAACGGCTACTACCTGAACGAGAACACGCAGTTCTCACGCCCGGGTGTGCGTACGGACCGCCTGGAGCGAATGCTGAGCAGCGACGATCAGCTCATCGGCGACGACCAGCAGTACTCCGCGCTCATGGCCCTGATGCTGCATCAGCTGGGTATGAACGCCCGCGTCGTCATGGGTGCCTACCCCGAGGGCGGCTCCCAGGGCGGCCCCGCGACTCTGCGCGGCTCGGATATCCGTGCGTGGGTTGAGGTCGAGTTCGAGGGTGGCGTCTGGGCTGTCTTCGATCCCACGCCCCCGCGTGACCATACGCCGCAGACCCAGGTCCCCAAGCCTCGGAGCGTGCCGCGCCCGCAGGTGCTCCAGCCCCCGGAGCCCCCGGAGGCTCCCGCGGAGCTGCCGCCGACGACGCGCGACCAGAACGCCGACCCGATGGAGCCCCCGGCGGAGCCCTTCCCGTGGGGTCTCGTCGCCGGCATCTCGGGTGGCATCCTGTTGATTCTTCTGCCGCCGCTGGTGATCCTGCTGTTTAAGGCGGGGCGCCGCAGGCGTCGGCGCCGTGCCGCCGCCGTGGGCGCGCTGGTCGGCTCGTGGGACGAGGTCGTGGACTTGGCCGCGGACTCCGGCCTGCGCATCGACGTGGGGCATACGCGCCAGGAGACCGCGTGGTCCCTGGCCTCCCAGTGGGAGCTCGGCGAGGATCCGGGCGACCCCTTCACCCTGGTGACGGGCGAGGTGCGCCACGGCGACGACGGCTCGACGGACTCGGTGGAGATCGACGAGGCCGAGGCCGGCGCGGGCCGCTACGTCATCGACGGCTGGAGCCGCTTCGGCGACGACGTGCCCGCCCCCGTGGTGATCGCGCGCTACGCGGATATCGCGAGCTTCGCCTCGAACGGTGCCTCGCGTGACCGTGCGCGTGACGCGTGGGCCCAGGTGCGCTCCCTGCGTACCCAGGTGAGCAAGAAGGCTGGCTTCCTGGCGCGCGTGCGCCGCGCGCTGTCCCTGCGCTCCCTGCGCATGCGCCGCAAGTTGCGACTGAGTGCGTCGATCGCGCGCACGATGGATGAGGAGAAGAAGGCGTGACGCCAGCGGTTGCGGGTATGAGGGGCCCCGAGATTCCCGGTTTCCAGTGGGTGCGTCCGCTGGGCCAGGGTGGCTTTGCCGACGTCTTCCTGTACCGTCAGGAGCTGCCGAGCCGCGAGGTCGCCATCAAGGTCGTGCGTACGCAGGGCGATGAGCGGGGCACGAAGGAACTGCACCGCGAGGCCGACGCTATGACGCTGTTGGCCGGCCATCCCGCGGTCGTCGAGCTGCACGGCGTAGGCACGACGGCAGACGGCCGCGCCTACCTGGTGATGGAGTATTGCCCGGTCGCCGACCTGCTCACGCAGGTGCGCGCGCGCCCGATGTCGCTGGCCAAAGCCCTCGATATGATGATCAAGGTGTGCGGCGGCGTGGAGATGTTCCACCGCCAGGGTTACGTGCACCGCGATATCAAGCCGTCCAACATCATGCTGGACGCCTACGGTAAGCCGGTGCTTGCCGACTTCGGCGTGGCCTCGAAGGTGGGGCAGTTGGAGGTCGGCGCGTTTGACGGCTTCTCGGTGCTGTGGGCTCCTCCGGAGCAGCAGGACGTGAATTCCCCGGCCTCGCCCCTGCAGGACGTGTGGGCGTTGGCCGCGACGACGTGGACCTTCGTGACGGGGCGCAGCCCCTTCGAGGATCCGATCGGCGACAACTCTGCCGCGTCGATTGCGAACCGCGTGCAGCGTGGCCGCATGCGTGGGCTGGGCCGCGCGGACGCGCCGGCGGAACTCGAGCGCGTGCTGCGCGCGGCTATGGCGATCGACCCGCAGGAGCGCACCCAGACCGCGATGGAGTTTGGCCAGGGGCTGCAGCGCGTCCAGAAGGAGTTGGGCCTGCCGCGTACGGAGATGGAGATCAAGGAGAAGCGCTCCAAGGCCTCCGCCCCCGTCTCGGGCGACCAGAAGACGCGCCTGCGTGGCGCTCCCGTCATCGACCCCGATAAGACGCGCCTGCGCTCCTCAGCCTCGTATTCCTTCGAGGGCGGGGCGGGCTCCGGCGGCGTCGAGGCGGTCGCGGACTCCTGGAAGATCGAACGCTCCTCGGACGTGGACGAGGATTCGATCGGTCGCGTGGTCGAGGATTCCTCGGGTGCCAAGCGGGGAATCTCGCCCGCCGTGGGCGTGCTCCTGGCGCTCGTGGCGGCGGTCATTGCCGCCGGCCTGGTCGTGGGCATGCTGCGCGGCGAAGGATCGTTTACACGCATTTCTCCCGCACCCGAGACGACGAGCGCGTCGCCCGCCCCCGGGGACGCCGTGGGGTCGGCACCGCCGCAGGCGTCAGGACTGACGGGAGAGTATGCCGATGGCGTGGTGACGTGGACGTGGACGGCGCCGACCGGCCCGGCCCCGGCCGATATCGCCTACACCTACGAGGCCACGGGCCCGGCAGGCACGTCGCGCGGCCGCGTAGAGACCACAACGGCGATGGTGGATGGCGCAAGCGGCGAGAATTGCATGGAGATCACGACGATGTCCCGCTCGTCGGGGCGCATGTCCGAGCCGCTGCGCGCGTGTGTGGACGTGCCGTGATGCGGGTCATGCAATCGGTTCAATTTTCTCCACCGCGACGCATCGCGTCTCAGCGAGGCGCTGGTCACGTCGCGTGTAGAATGTTCAGTATCGCGCGTGGTCCCTCGCGCTCAATGCAGCTAAAGGATGAAGGCACATGTCTCTGAATGAACATGCGGAACGTCCCGCAGTTCGATGGGGCGCCTCGACCGACATCGGTCCGGTCCGCTCCGAAAACGAGGATTCATGGCTGGCGGTCCCTCCTGTTTTCGCCGTCGCAGATGGGATGGGTGGCCACCTGGGTGGTGCCCAGGCCTCGTCGAGCGCGGTCATCACCCTCCAGGAGTTTCTGAGCGCCGATCGTCTGGGCAATCGCCCCGTCGACTTGGTGGACCTGTCCGTCGCGATCGACGCTGCGGCGACGGCCGTCGCCTCGCTGGCACCGATCGATAATCCGGCGAGCGCCCCGGGCACGACCCTGTCGGGCGTCATGGTGCTGCGCACCGCCGAGGGTCCGTACTGGCTCTCATTTAACGTGGGTGACTCCCGCGTGTATGTCGTGGGCGGCGGGGGCATTCGCCAGCTCACCCACGACCACTCTGCGCTGCAGGAGGCGCGCGACCTCGCGGCCACCTCGGGAGCGCCCCGTGTGATCCCTCCCGCAAACGTCGTGACAAAGGCGCTCGGTGCCGGGCAGACCGGAAGTGTGAAAGCCGACTACACAATCATGCCGCTGGAAGAGGGCGATCGGGCGGTCATCTGTACAGACGGCGTGCACGGCGTCCTGCGTGATTCGCAGATTCATGCGGTTGTTGCGGCCGGCGACGGCCCTCAGGGGACCGCGGACACGCTCGTGCGCGCGTCGCTGGAATCGGCCACCCGGGACAATACGACGGCTGTTGTAGTTTACGCAGGAACCAAATCACGAGTAACATTGACATCGAATGTCATGAATCGGATGATTCAACCAGTACGTCCGGCGTCGATCGAGACCGCTCGCCGGGTTCCTCGTAGAGAAGGCAGTAACTGATGCTTCAGATTGGACGTTTCCTGTGCCGCGGGCAGGCGCGATGCTCGTCACGGGCCCCCTCGGTGCGGCGCTGGTTCCGCTCGACTTCGCTGACTCCGCGGCCGACGTGGTGTGGGGACGCGCTGACACTCAGGCGTGGTTGACGCACGTTCAGGCCGAAAAAGGCGACGCGCTCCTCCTGGACTGTGCGGGCGAGCAGCCCTACCTGACCGTGCTGGGTGACATCCAGCTGCGCATGCGCGCCGCCGGTCAGATCACCGAGCAGGTGTGGACCGACCCGATCTGGGCGTGGCCCTTCAACCCCGGCGAATGGCAGACCTTCGAGGCCACCATCATCGACGGCGACGAGGTGACGTGGATGGTGCCCGCCGCCGACCGCGTCGAGGCCGGCGAGATCCGCATCGGTCGCGCGCTCGACGAGGTCGAGGCCCTCGCGTCGATGCCCGTCGATACCATGGGCTTCCTCATCAACCCTGACATCCCGGATCACGAGCGTCGCGCCCGCCGCGAGGCCCGCGAGGAGCTGCCGGAGCCGACCGTGCACACCGCCTCCGTGGACCTGGCCGCCGTCGAGGCCCAGTTCCTCGCCGCGACCAGCAATGGCCCCGTGTCGCTGAGCTCCGCTTCCCGCACCCCCGATGACGTCGACGACGCCTCGGACGAGCAGGTCGAGGAAACGCCGAGCGAGGAGGCGCCAGCGAAGGACGCCGAGCAGCCTTCGGGCGAGCTCTACGTCGTCGCCGCCGCGGAGGAGCCGCCGGTCGACACCGCTGAGTCCGCCGAGCGTGCCGGTGGTTTCGGCGAGTCTGGCACCCCGGCCTCGTCCGAGTTTGTCTCTGAAGCTCCCGTCGCTGAGCCTTCCGCCGCCCCCGAGGCCATGAGCGCCGAGGGCCTGGCCGGCCTGGGTGCTGAGACCGACACCGAGGCGACGATCCTGCGCCTGGCGCCCACGAACTCTGGCCCCGCCGCGCCCGTCGCGTTCCTGATTCACGGCGGCACCGTGCCCGTCGAGGTCTCCCGCGACGTCGTCATCGGCCGCGACCCCGACGCTCGTGCGCTGACCGGTCGCCCCGTCGCGACCGTCCTGCGCGTGCCCAGCCCGCAGACCGAAATCTCCCGCTCGCACTGCGCCGTCATGATGACGACCCCCGGCTCCTGGGCCCTCATGGACCTGGGGAGTGCGAACGGCACCGTCCTGCGCCACGCCGACGGCTCGTTCCAGGACGTCACCCCCATGGTGACGATCGCCCTGAACGACGGCGACCTCATCGACGTCGGTGAGGGGACCACGATCGAGTTCCGCGTGCGCTGACACAGCTGATTGACGCCTGTGGGGTAGACCTGACGGTCCGCCCCACAGGCGTTTGTATTAGCCTGGTGTGCGTCACTGCCTCCCCCTGCCCGGGGTGAGGCGGCATGTTCTTCAGCCAGCGGAAGGTCAGTCCCGATGAGTCGTCGATCGTGGGGCATCCTCGTCCTCGTCCTCGTGTGCGTCGTTGCGTTGGTGGCGATCGCACGTGTTGCCTACCAGAGCAACGCCGATAAGAGCGTCGAAGATGCGGCGCGATACTACGCGGACGCGATCGCCGAAGGGCGCGTGGAGGATGCCCTCAAGGTCGAGGTGGGGGACAGTTTCGGGGACGCGACGAAGAATGCGGATCATGCGGTTGATCTTCGTGGCGCCGTGGCGTCGGAACCCGTGTGGGTTAAAGAGATACGCGTGCACAATCAGCCCGATCTGCATGGGCGTCAGGGAGCGGTCATCGAGTTCAAGGTCGGTGAGAACTCCGTTAATCGTGAAATCTACCTGGATCGCGTCAAGGAGCCTCTGAAGAGTGTCGGCTATTGGCGCGTCGTCAGCAGCGCTGCGCGAGCGGTGCGCGTCGATACGGAAGGGTATGGCAGGGATGTGACCATCGGTGGGGTTTCCATTGGCCCCCTCGGGCGGACAGCCTATGACGAGAACAAGGCGAAATATCTGCCCGCCAATTATCTGTGGTACCGTGCCGGACAAGAAGTCACGGTCTACGCATACCCCGGCATCTACGATGTTGCGGTCGACACCGCCTCCGAACATGTCCGCCTGACGGTGGATCAAGCGACCGCGAAAACGACCATGGATCTCGGTAAAGACGTCGAGAAGCATGGAATCAAGGCGGTAGCCACTACTGATGCCGTGTTGTGGCTCAAACACAATGCGGAGGGGTATCTGACCGAGTGCCTCCAGGGTGGCAATCCGGATCGAACGATCTGTCCCTCTGAACGGCTGTCGGGCGTTCAGCAGGTGAGCATCGGGTCGATGGCGGGAAGCTATCCCACGGGAATTCGCCTCTCGGATGTCGTCGTGCGTACCTCGAGTGAGGAACGCACTCTCCAACTGACGGGCGAGGTTGTCTTTGATCCCTCGAACGACCTCCACATGCTGCTCAAGCCGCTATAGGTTGGGGCATTGACCGGCTGTTGAGTGGCTGCGCCTTTGAGTGGGAGGGCTGCGGCGTTGCGGCTGATCAGCTGGCTTTCTCATGTCGTGTACCCGGCGAGGAATGATCAGCGGGCTGCCCCGGCCTCGTGTATGTAAGGACAATCATACTCGTGCGCGCCTTGAGGTGACCTAGGTCCCTTGATGCGTGTATCCTTACCTCTGGTAGCGGCCCACTGATGGGCCGGACATTGCAAACACGGAAGTTGAGGACCACGATGGTCAAGTACGTATACGACTTCTCCGAGGGCGACAAGTCCATGAAGGACCTGCTCGGAGGAAAGGGAGCCAACCTTGCCGAAATGACGAAGCTCGGCCTGCCTGTTCCCCCCGGCTTCACAATCACCACCGAGGCATGCCGCGCATACCTCAAGGACTCCACGGTTCCCGAGTCGCTTGCCACCGAGGTCACCCGCGCCCTGCGCGGCGTCGAAGACAAGATGGGCCGCCACCTGGGCGATCCCTCCGACCCGCTCCTCGTCTCCGTGCGAAGCGGCGCGAAGTTCTCCATGCCCGGCATGATGGAAACCGTCCTAAACATCGGCCTCAACGATAAGTCGGTCCTCGGCCTCGCAGCCGTTAGCGGTAACGAGCGCTTCGCGTGGGACTCCTACCGCCGCCTCATCCAGATGTTCGGCAAGACCGTCCTCGACATCGACGGCGACCTGTTCTCCGACGCCCTCGACAACCTCAAGGCCGAGCGTGGCGTCAAGGGCGACACCGAGCTGACCGCGGAAGACCTCAAGGGCCTCGTCGAGACGTTCAAGGGCATCGTCAAGGAACAGACCGGCAACGACTTCCCGCAGGACCCGCGCACCCAGATGGACATGGGCATCGAGGCCGTCTTCCGTTCCTGGAACACCGAGCGCGCCCGCATCTATCGCCGCCGTGAGCGCATCCCCCACGACCTGGGCACCGCCGTCAACATCTGCACCATGGTGTTCGGCAACATGGGCGAAACTCCGGCACCGGCGTGTGCTTCACCCGCGACCCCTCCTCCGGCCACTCCGGCGTCTACGGCGACTACCTCGAGAACGCGCAGGGCGAGGACGTCGTCGCCGGTATCCGCAACACGCTGTCCCTGTCCGACCTTGAGCGCATCAACAAGCCCGTCTACGACGAGCTGCGCGCCATCATGCGCAAGCTCGAGACCCACTACCGCGACATGTGCGACATCGAGTTCACCATCGAGCGCGGCAAGCTGTGGATGCTCCAGACCCGCGTCGGCAAGCGCACCGCCGCCGCCGCGTTCCGCATCGCCACCCAGCTCCTGGGCGAAAAGCTCATCACCCGCGACGAGGCCCTGGGCCGCGTCACCGGCGACCAGCTCACCCAGCTGATGTTCCCGCAGTTCGACGCGAAGGCTGACAAGGAGCTCATCGCTCGCGGCATGGCCGCCTCCCCGGGTGCCGCCGTCGGCAAGATCGCCTTCAACAACGCGCAGGCTGTCGAGGCCGCCAGCGAAGGCGTCAAGACCGTCCTCGTGCGCCGCGAGACCAACCCCGACGACCTGCCCGGCATGGTCGCCGCCGAGGGCGTCCTGACCGCCCGCGGTGGCAAGACCTCGCACGCCGCGGTCGTCGCCCGTGGTATGGGCAAGACCTGCGTGTGTGGCGCCGAGTCCCTCGTCATCGACGAAGCTGCCGGCACCGTCACCATCGGTGACCTCGTCCTGACCGCCGACGACACCATCGCCATCGACGGCCAGACCGGCGAAATCTTCCGCGGCGAGGTCCCCGTCACCGACTCGCCCGTCACCACCTACCTCGCCGAAGGCCTCGAGGCTGGCATCGCCGCCGCCGGCGACGATGAGGGTACCCGCGAGCTCGTCGAGCCGTCGACAAGCTCCTGTCCCACGCCGACAAGGTCCGCCGCCTGCGAGTGCGCGCCAACGCCGACACCCCCCTCGACTCCAAGCGTGCTATCGAATTCGGTGCCGAGGGCATCGGCCTGTGCCGCACCGAGCACATGTTCCTGGGTGAGCGCCGCCCGCTCGTCGAGCGCGCGATCCTCTCCGCCCCCGAATCCGCCGAGCGTCAGGCCGCGTTCGACGAGCTCGAGAAGCTGCAGAAGCAGGACTTCCTGGAGATGCTCGAGGTTATGGACGGCAAGTCGATGACCGTGCGCCTCATCGACCCGCCGCTCCACGAGTTCATGCCCGCCCTCATCGAGCTCGAGACCAAGGTCGCCGTCGGCAAGGCCACCGGCACCCTCGACCCCGCCGACGAGGCCATGCTCGTCGAGGTTCGCCGCATGCACGAGCAGAACCCCATGCTGGGCCTGCGCGGCGTGCGCCTGGGCATCTACCTGCCCGGCCTGTTCGCCCTGCAGATACGCGCCCTGTGCGAGGCGGCCGCCGAGCTCGTGGGCCGTGGCCTCGACCCGCGTCCCGAGATCATGGTTCCGCTCGTCGGCTCCGTGCGTGAGCTCCAGCTCGTGCGTGAAGAGGCCGAAGGTATCATCGCCTCCGTCGCCACCTCCCGCGGCGTGGACCTGTCCGGTGTCTCCATCGGTGCCATGATCGAGCTGCCGCGCGCCGCCATGACGGCCGAGGACCTCGCCGAGGAAGCCGACTTCTTCTCCTTCGGCACCAACGACCTGACGCAGACCGTGTGGGGCTTCTCGCGCGACGACGTCGAAGGCGTGTTCTTCCCGCAGTACATCGAGGCCGGCATCTTCGGTGTCTCCCCCTTCGAGTCCATCGACGTCCACGGCGTGGGCACCCTGGTCTCCGAGGGTGTGCGCCGCGCCCGCTCCACCAAGCCGAACATCAAGCTCGGCGTGTGTGGCGAGCACGGTGGCGACCCGCTGTCGATCCACTTCTTCCACAATGTGGGCCTGGACTACGTGTCCTGCTCCCCGTTCCGCGTCCCCGTCGCCCGCCTCGAGGCTGGCCGCGCCGCGGTTGAGGATCACGTGGACATGACCGCCTGATCGCTGGCGGCGCCGTGCTGAGCGCCGCTGCGTGAGCGTGACGAGGCCGTGGCCGGGAAACCGGTCGCGGCCTCGTGTCGTTGTGGGTGCAGGCGGGACGGGCTGCTTGTGGCCCCACGGGTGTTGCGGGCGCTGCGTGAGGTCGGGCTGCTTGATGCGCCCGTGGGCGGCGGCCCGCCCGCGAGCCGTCCGCGCAGCGAGCTTCGCTCGGCGCGTCGGCTCGTTGTCCGGCCAGGCCCCGCCGCCCACCGGCACGGCGGCAGATCCCTCGGTGCCCTTCACACCAGCGGGGCCGGGGGTGCTGATATGTAGTTGGCGCGTTGCCCTGATGCCCAGCTATGGCTGTCGATCAGCAATTCCGCACGTAATTCCTCGATGACTCATTCAAACTTCGAATTTGCATCGTTGGAATTGCAACGTTTTTGGGGCATCTCGAAAAATGACCGCGATAAATTACGTGCGAAATTTGGCTGGCGGTTGTGTCGTTTCCGCCCGCGGGCACCTGCAGCCAGGCCCTCCGCACCGGTGGGGTCTGGTGTGCTGTTATCGCTAGCCCCGACGCTGCCTCGCATTCGGTACAAAGTTCGCCCTGCATGGCTTGTTGGCGGCGACAGCGGTACAAAGTTCGCCCTGCACGGCTTGTTGGCGGTGACAGCGGTACAAAGTTCGCCATGCTCGGGCAAAACCCGCCAAATTGTGCCTTTTTGGGTGAGCAGGGCGAGTTTTGTACCGCACGTGCGGTGAGAAGGGGTGAGCAGGGCGAGTTTTTGTACCGGAAGTGGGGCCGTGCGACTCGTGCAGGGCGAGTTTTGTCTCGCCGTGGCACCCTCCTCGTTCCCAGTTGTCGGCCTTGCGTCGCCCGTGGGCACCGCGGCCAGCCACCGAGCCCCGTAGTCCACCCTGGCTTTGCGGTCTCGCAGCGTCCTTTACGTCGGAGGTGGGGGTTTTGCACTACACGAAGCCTTCTGGCGCGTGTCATCGGCGTGTCGGAGCCTCATGTAGTGCAATTCCCCCCGTTTGGTGGCGGTGAGGCCGCGGTGCGAGGTGGTGCGGCGCCCAAAGTGCAGATCCATTGGGTGAAAACAGCCAAAAATAGGCACTTTCGGCGGAACGAGTCTGCACTTTGGCGGAATCGATGGGTGCGCGTGTGTCGACTGATTGATACGGCGCTGCGAGGTGTCATGCTCGCCGAGGTCAGGCCAGCCGGACCCTCCTATTGGCAGTGTCAACCCTTCCATGCGCAGCTAAAGCCCATTGGTTGTCAAGTCCCGGGTTTTGTGGAGACTTGTTTAGGCCGCTTCCTTTCGTGTTGTTGTGTGTTGGTTTTCTGCTTGTTGTGGTGTGATTCCGCCCAGGGCGAGGTGAGGGCGGCTTGTGTTGTACCAGTGGACCCAGGCTGATGTTTCGCGTTCGACCTCGCGCCGATCGCGCCATGGACCTGTGTAGCCCGGACGTGCTGTGTTGTAGATGAGTTCAGCTTTGTATAAGGAGTTCAAGGCCTCAGCTAGAGCGTTATCGTAGGAATCGCCGGTCGAACCCACCGACGCTACTGCCTGGCAACGGGCGAGAGCTTGGCCGTAGCGCACGTCGCGGTATTGGACGCCTCGGTCGGAGTGGTGCACGAGCCCACGAGTGTCTATATCATCGCGGCGTCGCTGGTAGATAGCCATGTTCAACGCGTCCAGGGCCATGTCGGTATGCAGCGAGGACGCGACTTTCCAGCCCAAGATTTTACGCGAGCACACGTCGGTAACGAAAGCGACGTAGACCCAGCCAGCCTGGGTTGGCACGTAGGTGATGTCCGCGACCCACAACTCGTTGAGATCATGGGCCCCGAAATGCCGATTGACCAGGTCCAAGGGGCATGCATGGCGCGGTGCTGAGGCCGTGACATGGCGGGTCCGACGCCGACTCACGCCACGAATGCCCATACGCCGCATCAGTCTCTCGACCGTGCATCGCGCCACGTGTCCCACGCCCAACTCGTGAGTGTTGAGGAAGGCGTGCATCTTGCGCACCCCGAACACACAGTAGTTCTCCTCCCACACCTGCCTCATCACACGCATCAGCGCCTCGTCGCGCACGCTGCGCGCCGACAAGGCACGAGTCCGGGCAGCGTAATAGGCGCTGGGAGCAACCCGCACCCCTAACTGGGTTAAAGCAGTGCAGATCGGCTCGACTCCCCACCGATGCCGGTTGGCCTCGATGAAATCGTAGACTAGCGTCCGAGGCGGTCGAGCTCCGCCCCGAAAAAAGTCGACGCCGCCTTCAAAATTTCGTTGGCCCGCCGTAGCTCACGGTTCTCAGCTTCCAGCGCCCGTATATGGGCCTCTTGTTCACTGATCTCGCCACGCTCATTGCGCCCGCCCTGCTCCACGGCGCGCACCCACGTACGCAGCGCCTCAGGATTGATCCCCAACTGGCCGCTAATGCGCTTAATAGCACCCCTACGCCGCCCAGGATCAGCACGAGCCTCCAACGCCATACGCGTCGCACGCTCACGCAACTCCATCGAATACTTACGCTGACCAGACATCCCAAACCTCCAATCCGGCCTAAGACACTCTCCACAATACCCGGGACACATCACATCAGGTGGCATGGTGGGCAGCCCACCCAGGACACCACCTATCGGGTGAACGTGCGCACCGGTGGGCCCACACTCCACCTATCGGGTGAACGTGCGCATGAAGGGGCCCAGGTTGCCGTCTGTTGGCTGAGATATGGCCGGTTGCGTTTGCGTTTGCGTGCGGCCGGTTGCGGTTGCGCGGTCGGCTGCGCGCAACGCGTGAACCGTCGGCTTTCGTGCGAGTACAGCAGCGCCCCGCCCGAACCCGGGCGGGGCGCTGCCGCACACAACAATCAGGCGTTCTGCAGTACTCCCTGCATGGCGAACATGAGGATCACCATGATCGTGTTGTTGAGGGCGTGGAACAGCCACGAGTAGGCGACGTTCTTCCCGGACTTCACGTACACGAGGGTCAGGACGATGCTGAGCGGCAGGTACGAGAAGAAATCCTGCCACTGGTGGGTGTGCATGTAGGCAAACAGTGCCGCGGAAATCGATGCGACAAGCCACGTGGGGGCGTAGGCGCTGAGCTTACCGATGAGGATGTGGCGGTAGAAGACCTCCTCAATCACGGGCACGCCAACGGTCACGAAGAACGAGAACACGAGGCCAAGGGTCCCGTCGAACAGTGCATTCATGACGCCCTGTTGGTTCGCAGCAATCGGCGGGTTGAGCCCGTAGAGGGCGAGGCGGACGGAGGCCTGGACGATGACAACCAGGAACCATAGGCCGAACAGGATCGCGATCTTGCGGATGGGGTGTGTGCGCAAGTAGGTGAACGCGGGGAAAAACTCGCGCGCAAAGAATGCGAGGACAACGATCAGCAAGACCGTGTCGATCGCGAGGTTGATGGCCGTCAGGTTCCACGATGCGGGGAACAGTGATGTTGGTACTCCCTGATGTGTCCCGGGTATTGTGGAGAGTGTCTTAGGCCGGATTGGAGGTTTGGGATGTCTGGTCAGCGTAAGTATTCGATGGAGTTGCGTGAGCGTGCGACGCGTATGGCGTTGGAGGCTCGTGCTGATCCTGGGCGGCGTAGGGGTGCTATTAAGCGTATTGGCGGCCAGTTGGGGATCAATCCTGAGGCGCTGCGTACGTGGGTGCGTGCCGTGGAGCAGGGCGGGCGCAATGAGCGTGGCGAGGTCAGTGATCAAGAGGCCCGTATCCGGGCGCTGGAAGCTGAAAACCGTGAGCTACGGCGGGCCAACGAAATTTTGAAGGCGGCGTCGGCTTTTTTCGGGGCGGAGCTCGACCGCCTCGGACGCTAGTCTACGATTTCATCGAGGCCAACCGGCATCGGTGGGGAGTCGAGCCGATCTGCACTGTCTTGTCCCAGTTAGGGGTGCGGGTTGCTCCCAGCGCCTATTACGCTGCCCGGGCGCGCCCCTTGTCGGCGCGCAGCGTGCGCGACGAGGCGCTCACAGACGTGATCAGACGCGTGTGGGAGGAGAACTACTGTGTGTTCGGGGTGCGCAAGATGCACGCCTTCCTCAACACTCACGAGTTGGGCGTGGGGCACGTGGCGCGATGCACGGTTGAGCGCTTGATGCGGCGTATGGGTATTCGTGGCGTGAGTCGGCGTCGGACCCGCCATGTCACGGCTTCAGCGCCGCGCCATGCATGCCCCTTGGACCTGGTCAATCGGCATTTCGGGGCCCATGATCTCAACGAGTTGTGGGTCGCAGACATTACCTACGTGCCAACCCAGGCTGGCTGGGTCTACGTCGCTTTCGTTACCGACGTGTGCTCGCGTAAAATCTTGGGCTGGAAAGTCGCGTCCTCGCTGCATACCGACGTGGCCCTGGACGCGTTGAACATGGCGATCTGCCAGCGACGCCGCGATGATATAGACACTCGTGGGCTCGTGCACCACTCCGATCGGGGCGTGCAATACCGCGACGTGCGCTACGGGCAAGCTCTCGCCCGTTGCCAGGCAGTAGCGTCGGTGGGTTCGACCGGCGATTCCTACGATAACGCTCTAGCTGAGGCCTTGAACTCCTTATACAAAGCTGAACTCATCTACAACACAGCACGTCCGGGCTACACAGGTCCATGGCGCGATCGGCGCGAGGTCGAACGCGAAACCGCCGCCTGGGTCCACTGGTACAACACAAGCCGCCCTCACCTCGCCCTGGGCGGAATCACACCACAACAAGCAGAAAACCAACACACAACAACACGAAAGGAAGCGGCCTAAACAAGTCTCCACAAAACCCGGGACTTGACACCCACCAGGAAGAACGCGGCGTAGGGAATCCCGAAGATCGCGATACGCAACCACTCGGCGCGGGTGGGGCGCGCTGGGGGCGAGGCCGGGGCCGCCTCGCTCAGGGGCTGTGCAGTCGGGTCGGTTGCCATGGGTGGTGTTCTCTTCCTGTCGAAAATTAGACCGCCCGAATATTTTGCCAGATCTTGACCTTGCAAGGAGTGTGGGCGGTCAAACTGTGAGGCGTGAGTAATTCGCGCTATCTCGCCATTTTTATGGCAGCGTGTCAGCAAGTGGTCGGCCTGGGCCCTTGGTCCCTCGTGGAGGGCGTGCGTGCGCGCTACGTGCGGTCACGGCATGGTCACAATTTAGGACAACCTAAACGGACTACTTTCCACCTGGGGGAGATGTGGCTACGCTCAATGCTTAGGAATTCCATCATCCCGGCGTTACCTAATCGCCGGATCGTCAGGAGGCAAGCGGTGACAGTGCTTCGCGCTCACGCGCATAGTATTCGCGCTCATGTAAACAACGTCGGTCAGCGACTCAGTCGCGTCCTCGTCGTCGCAGTCATGGCGGCTCTGGCCGTGGCAATGTTCGCCGCGCCCTCGCGCGCTGCGGATCAGACGTGGAGCGATGTTTCGACCACGATCAACGGCCTGATTGACGAAGGCGTGTCCACCTACAAGGCGGGCGATGCCACGGGTGGCAAGGACAAGGTCAACGACGCCTACTACAAGCACTACGAGATTACCGGTATGGAGAAGCAGGTTATGGCCCGCATTTCCGGTTCGCGCGTCTCGCAGGTGGAGATGGAGTTCTCCCTCCTGAAGAAGGCCATGACCGACGGCGATAACGCCGGCGTCGATAGCCACGCTACGACCCTCAAGCAGTACATGGTCGAAGACGGCGCGTCCCTGGACGGTGTCGCGCCCGGCTCCGCCGCCCAGGCCGCCTCGGATGACTACAGCCCCGGCGCGTGGGGTGAGGTTGCCAAGACCATCAACGGCATCCTCGAGGACGGTGCCAACGCCTACAAGGGTGGCGACGCCAAGGCCGGTAAGGACAAGGTTAACGAGGCCTACTACAAGCACTACGAGATCACCGGCATGGAGAAGCAGGTGATGAGCCGTATTTCCGGTTCGCGCGTCTCGCAGGTGGAAATGGAGTTCTCCCTCCTGAAGAAGGCCATGACCGACAACGATTCGGCCGCCGTCGACCAGCACCTCTCGACGCTGACGAACTACATCCGCGAGGACGCCAACAGCCTCGACGGCTACACCGGTAAGGCCGCTGAGAAGACCAGCGAGGGTTCGGGCACCTCCCCGTGGATCGCCCAGTTCCTGCCCTCCCTCCTCGTGATCCTGCGCGAGGGCATGGAGGCGATCCTGGTCGTCGCCGCGGTCCTGGCCTACCTGGCCAAGGCCGGCCACAAGAACAAGGCCCCCATCGTGTGGGGCGGCGTGGCCCTCGCCCTTGGATTGTCAGTGGGCCTGGCCTTCCTCTTCAGCTACGTCACCTCCCTGGCGGGTGCCAACCAGGAGCTCCTGGAGGGCTTCGCGGCGCTCTTCGCAGTCGTCATGCTGATCTGGGTCTCCAACTGGATGATCAACAAGTCCTCCAACAAGGCGTGGGATGAGTACATCAAGAAGCAGACGGACGCCTCGCTGACCAGTGGCTCCCTGCTGGGCCTGGCGTTCATCTCCTTCCTCGCGGTCCTGCGCGAGGGTGCCGAGACGATCCTCTTCTACGTCCCGATCGTCGCCGCCGCGGGCGACAAGGTCCACTACGTGTGGATCGGCCTGGCGGCCGGCCTCGTGGCCCTGGTCATCATCTACCTGCTCATCCAGTTCGCGGCGGTCCGCATCCCGCTGCGCCCCTTCTTCACCATTACCTCGCTGCTGATGGCCTTCATGGCCTTCACGTTCACGGGTTCTGGTATCGGGGAACTTCAGGAGGCGGACGTCGTGTCCCTGACGCCCATCTCCGGCTTCCCCACCATTGACCTCTTGGGGATCTACCCCCGAGTGGAGAACCTGGCCGCGCAAGCCATCGTTCTCGCCATCATCGTCGGTCTCTACTTCTTCGGAAAAGCTCGCCTCGCCCGCGAGGCCGCCGCCCAGTCGCGGGCCGAGGAATGACAGCAGTCGAGCGACACCGACTTTTCACCCAACCAACACGCACAGGAGATCATCACTATGAAGCGCTCTCTGTTCCGCGTCGGCGCGGCCCTGGCCACGCTGGCCCTGGCAGGCACTCTGGCTGCCTGCTCCAACAACTCCTCCTCGTCCTCCAGCGAGAAGCCCGCGGGGCCGGCCTCGGCTTCGGCTGACTCTGCCGCCCCCCGCCCCCGGCGAGGACGCTGGCTTCGAAGAGCAGCCCCTCGGCGACGACGTTCACGTCGGCCCGCTCGTCGTGGGTGGCGTCTACTTCCAGCCCGTCGAGATGGAGCCCCAGGTGGGCACCCCGGCAGCCGAGTCCTCGATGCACATTGAGGCCGACATCTCCGCCGCCGCCGACAACAAGCTCGGCTTTGGTGCGGGCGACTTCATCCCCGGCCTGACCGTCGACTACACGATCAAGGACAAGTCCGGCACGACCGTCCAGGAGGGCACGCTCATGCCGATGAACGCGTCCGACGGCCCGCACTACGGCCTGAACCTGCCCAAGCTCGACGCCGGCACCTACGACGTGACCTTCTCGATCAAGCCTCCCACGGGCTGGCTGCTGCACACCGACAAGACCACGGGCGTCGAGGGCCGCTTCTGGACTGAGCCGCTCGTCGCCGAGTTCCCGGATTGGCAGTGGGATCCCACGGCCGTGTCCTGGTGATCGACGCGCACGCTTCGTGGGGCCGAGGCAGTGGTTCCTGTGAGGGATCGGTTGCCTCGGCCCCCACCCCGTGGGGGGACTAGACTCGACACCGGAATCGTGAGACTTCGGTGAACCTTTATTTCGGGAGGAAAGCCAATGCTTCAGCAGATGAGCGAAGCAACCTTGACGCTGCTGTTGACGATGCTCGCCGTCGGCGCTGTCATCCGCTTCATGCCGGCCACGGGCCGCGGCCGCCAAGGAAAGAAGGCCCGCTCGCGGGCGGTCTGGTTCGGTATCGCGTTGGGCCTGGTGTCTTCGTTGGCGCTGACGGCCGTCAATGTCGAAGCCCCCAAGCTGGTCAACCGCCAGACGGTCGGCCTGTTCACCCTCCCGATCGCGATTGCGCTGGCGCTCGTCTTCTCGTGCTCGTTGCCGTGCGCTCGCGCCGCATGCGCTCCCTTCTGCCCGGCGACGCCGACGACGAGGCCCGGGCGGCCTCGGCGGTGGAAACCGCGCTGCCCGGTGATGTCCTCGTGCGTATCGTCGGCGCCCTGTTCATCGCCGTCTCGCTCTTCCGAGCCGTGCCCACCGCCATGAATCAGGCGCTCATGATGATGTCGGGCGGCGTTGAAATCTACTCGACTCAGGTTGTCCTCGCGATCCTCGGCTACGTCCTGGCGTGGCTGCTCGTGAGTTTCCTGGCGTGGGTGTCCTACCGGATGTGTGCGTGGAATAACCGCGTGTGGCCTGCGGGAGTGATTCTGGTGTCCCTGCTGGTCGACTATGCGCTGCTGATCGTCCGCATCATGAAGGCCAAGCACTGGATCACGATTCCCAAGTCGTCGTGGGATGTTATCTCCTGGTTCATCAACCACGAGGCCGTCTTCACGATCGTGGCCGCGCTGGCCCTGTGCGTGGTCGTCGTGTTGACGTGGCGCGCGTCTCGCGCGATCCCGACTGTCGGGGCTAACCCGGCTGAGGGCCGCCTGGGCCGTGCGCGCTCGCGGCTGTACAAGTCCATGGCGGGCACCGCCGCGATCGGCTACCTGTGCGGCGCCCTGCTGATCACGGTCGGCGTGGCCTACGGCAGCCAGGAGGTTGAGCTCTCTCCGCCCGAGTCCTTCAGCGTTGTCGACGACCAGGTGAGCCTCAACCTGGCCGACATTTCGGACGGCCACCTGCACCGCTTCGAGTACACGACCTCGGGCGGCGTCAAGGTGCGTTTCATCGTCATCCAAAAATCCGGCTCCTCCTTCGGCGTGGGCCTGGACGCGTGCGATATCTGCGGCCCCACCGGCTACTACGAGAAGGACGGCAAGGTCATCTGCAAGCTGTGTGAAGTGGCGATGAACATCGCGACCATCGGCTTTAAGGGTGGCTGTAACCCGATCCCCATCGACTACAAGGTCTCCAACGGCACGCTGACGGTTCCGATCTCTGCGCTCGAGGCCTCGGCCTCGGTCTTCGCGAAGTAGGGGCCCGCATGTTTTTCCGAATGCTCCGCGGCGCCCTCACGAGGCGCGGCAACCGCCACCTGATGATCGCCCTGACCGTCGCGCTGGGTGCCTGCGTGGCCACATCCATGCTCTCCGTCATGTTCAACGTGGGCGACAAGGTCAACCAGGAACTCAAGTCCTACGGCGCGAACATCGTCGTGCGCCCCCAGGGCGCGGCCGTCCTCGATGACCTCTACAACACGGGCGAGGCCGCCGAGGCCCACTCGTACCTGCGTGAGGACGAGCTGGGCAACATTAAGACGATATTTTGGACCTACAACATCCTCGACTTCGCGCCGCTGCTGAACGTGTCCGCGACCGACGCGAGCGGTGAGCACGTGCCCACGACCGGCACCTGGTTCAGCCACCACCTCGAGCTGGCCACCGGCGAGAGCGTCGAGACGGGCCTGGACAGGCTCCGCGGATGGTGGGGGCTGGAGGGCGCGTGGCCGGCGGACGACGACGCGGACGGAGCGGTCGTGGGGACGGCCTACGCTGCCGCGCACGGGCTGGCCGTCGGCGACTCCTTCACGCTCACCCGCGAGGGGATCACGCGCGACTTCACGGTGCGCGGCATCATCACCAGCGGCGACGACGCCGACCGCGGCGTGTTTATTCAGCTGGCGCAGGCGCAGGCACTCATCGGGCGTGAGGGGGCAGTCGGCAGCGTCGAGGTCTCCGCCCTCACCACGCCGGATAACGACCTGGCTCGCAAGGCCGCGAAGAACCCGAACTCGTTGACGGTGAAGGAAAAAGAGACCTGGTACTGCACGGCCTACGTCTCCTCAATCGCCTACCAGATCGAGGAAGTCATGACGGACTCCGTGGCCCGCCCGGTCCGCCAGGTCGCCCAGTCCGAGGGCACGATCCTGGAGAAGACCCAGCTGCTCATGGTCCTCGTGACCGTGCTGGCGCTCATCGCCTCGGCCCTGGCCATCGCGAACCTGGTGACCGCAGGCGTCATGGAGCGCTCCAGCGAAATCGGCCTCATGAAGGCCGTGGGTGCCAAAGATAAACAGATCATCGCGCTGTTCTTGACCGAGACGATCGTCGTGGGCTTGATCGGCGGCGTGCTCGGCTACGGCGCCGGCCTCGCGCTGGCGCAGGCGATCGGGTACATGGTGTTCCACTCCTCGATCGCGTTTGCGCCGGTCGTCGTCGGTCTCGTCGCCGTCCTCGTCATCCTCGTCGTCCTGGGAGCCTCCATCCCGGCGATCCGCTACCTGCTGCGCCTCAACGCGGCTGAAGTCCTGCACGGAAGGTGATGCCCATGTCCAGACGAGCAATGTTCTGGCGGATGGTTATCTCCTCCATCCTGCGCCGCCGCTCCCGCGTCCTCATCGCGGTCCTCGCCGTCGCCATCGGTGCGACGACCCTGTCCGGCCTCGTCACGATCGCGGTCGACGTGCCCGCGCAGATGGCCCGCGAGATCCGTTCCTACGGTGCCAACCTCGTCGTCACCCCCGCCGGCGACGTGCCCATCACGGACGAGGCCGTGGCCGCCGCGACCGCTCAGGTGCCCGCGAGTGCTTTTGGTCGGGTCTGCGTCCTTCGACTACGAGACCGTCACCATCAACGACCAGCCGTTCGTGGCGGGCGGCGCCGACCTGGCGGCCGTGCACGCCATGAACCCGTATTGGTACGTGGATGGGGAGTGGCCCTGAGGCCTCGGGCCAGATCCTCGTGGGCGAGCAGGTTGCCTCGACGATCGACGTGAAGGCCGGTGACACGATCACGGTCAGCCAGCTGGACGCCTCCGCGTCCTCGAAGGGCGCGCAGGTGCAGTCCGGCACTCCGGCCGCGGGCCTGAAGGTTGATCCGCGCACCGTCACCTTGACCGTGTCCGGCATCCCTCAAGACCGGCGGCAACGAAGACGGCTACGTGTACACGTCCGCCCAGGACATGAGCGCGCTGACCGGGCAGACCGACACCGTGTCGCTCGCCGAGTACTCGATCGCCCTGGAGGGCGACCAGCTCAGCGCCATCGCCGACGCGATGAACGCCGCGAACCCCGACATTCACGCTCAGACCGTGCGCCGCCTCGCTCAGTCCGACACGGGCGTGCTCGCGATGCTGCGTTCCCTGCTCGTCGTCATCACCGTCATCGTGCTCGCCCTGACCATGATCGGCGTGTCCACGACGATGATCGCCGTCGTCACCGAGCGACGCAACGAGATCGGCCTGCGCAAGGCCCTGGGAGCAACCGCGCGATCCATCACCCGCGAGTTCATGGGCGAGGGCGTCATGCTCGGGCTCATCGGAGGCGTCCTGGGTGCCGGGGCCGGCTACGGCCTCGCCGTCCTCATCTCCACCTCCGTCTTCCACCGCTCCATCTCGCTGCACCCCGTGATCCTCCTCGGCACGGTCGCCTGCTCGATCCTCATCGCCGTCCTCGCCTGCCTCCCGCCCGTGCGTCGCGCACTGGCCGTCGACCCCGCGCTCGTCCTGCGCGGAGAATGAGAGTCACCATGACAACCCCCGACACCACCCCACCGCCGCTGCCGACGCGCCCTGAGGCCGCCCAGGCCTCGTCGGCCCCCACTGACGCCCTGCTGACCCTCGAAGGGGTCTCCAAGATCTACGGCGACCCTGCACGCCCCTCGACAACGTGTCCCTCGAGATCCCGCGCGGCCAGTGGGTCTCCATCGTCGGCCCCTCCGGATCCGGCAAGACCACCCTCATGAACATCGTCGGCGCCATGGACACCGCCACCAAGGGCACCGTCATGCTGGACGGGCACGACATCTCCGACCTGACCGCCGACGAACTCACCGAGGTGCGCTGCCGCACCATCGGCCTCGTCTTCCAGCAGTTCCACCTCATCGGCCACCTGACGGCCCTCGAAAACGTCATGGTCGCCCAGTACTACCACTCGATGCCCGATGAGAAGGAGGCCCTCGAGGGCCCTCGACCGCGTCGGCCTCGCCGACCGCGCCACCCACCTGCCCCGCCAGCTCTCCGGCGGCGAGCAGCAGCGCGTGTGCGTGGCCCGCGCCCTCATCAACTACCCCAAGCTGCTGCTGGCCGACGAGCCCACCGGCAACCTGGATGAAACCAACGAGGAGATCGTCCTCGACCTGTTCAACCAGCTCCACCAGGACGGCACGACCCTCATGGTCGTCACCCACGACGCGCTCGTCGCCGAACAGGGCCAGCGCGAAATCCGACTCGACCACGGCAAGGTCGTCAAGGAAACCTGGCACGACCACGACTTCGAACAGCGCGCCTCCGGGCTGGCTCCCTGCCCGGCCGCGACGGCGACGCGCGCAGCGGAAAGGACAAGGTGCGATGACCACGCCCACCACTGTTGAGAGCCGATCCCGCTGGGTCGCCCCGGCCTCGTACGCGGTCCTCGGCGCCCTCGGCGCGACCATCCTGGCCGCGTGCACGCCCAACACCGGCCTGGACATGAGCAAGCCCATGAGCGACGGCACCTGGACCGCCCAGTCCAACCCCGACGACCAGGGCTCCATCGGCACCATCACCATCACCGTTGAGGGCGGGCGCATCACCGCCACCTCCTACGAGACGACCCTCGCGAACGGCACCGACAAGGGCGCCGACTACGGCAAGAACTCCGCCGGCGAAGTCTTCAACCAGGACTACTACAAGAAGGCGCAGGCCGCCGTCGCCTCCTACCAGGAGTACTCCGACAACCTCACCAAGGTCGGCGACCCCGCCAAGGTCGACGTCATCACCGGCGCCACCGTCGCCCACCAGCAGTTCGTGCAGGCCGCCATCCGCGCCATCGCCGCCGCCCAGGGCGTCTCGGCCGAGGCGGCCGACGACATCTCCATCCCCGGCCTGAACGACGCCACCAAGGACGGCGACCTCGACAAGGACCTCGGAGGCTCCGACGGCTGAGCCGTCGCGTTTCGCCGGCACCCCGGGGGACGAGGCCGTGGCCGGGTCCGCGGAAAATGCACCCACGTGGCGCTCCTCCTTCCCTGCGATGGGCACCCGCGTCGACATCATCGGCTGGGGCGGGGACGGCATGGCGATCGTCAACGCTGTCGTGGGCATTGTCGCGTGCCACGAGGACATGTGGAGCGTGTTCCGGCCTTCGTCTGAGGTGTCGCAGCTCAATGTCGCTGTCCGTGATGCCGCGCGCGGTGACGGCACCTTCCGCTGCGGGTCAGATTCCGCCCAGGCCGGCCCCGGCCTCGTCGTGAGCGAAGAAACCGACCGGCTGCTGCGTGACGCGCTGGCGCTCGCGGAGGCGACCGGGGGAGCGTTCAACCCGCTGATTGGACCGCTCGTTGCCGCCTGGGATGTCAAGGCGATGCGGGCCGCGTACGTAGCGGGTGCGCCGTTGCCGCCCGCGCCGTGTGGGCATGTTGTTGAGGCGGCGTTGCGCGCGTCGTCGTGGGGCTTGTTGTCGCGCGTCGGCGAGCGGCGCTGGGCGATGGGGGTCCCCGGTGAGTCCGTGGGTGGCGTGGATGTGCCCAGCCCGCGCCTCGACCTGGGTGGGATCGCGAAGGGATACACCGCCGACGCGTGCCGCGACCTGGCGGTGGCCATGGGGGCGCGCGGCGTCCTCGTATCGGTGGGGACCTCGTCGGTGTCGGTGTTCGGGACTCGCGCCGACGGTTCTTCGTGGCGCGCCGGCCTGCGCGACCCTCATGGAGGGCCCACGTCGGTCGCTGGCGTCGTCGAGCTGCCTGCGGGCGGCATGGCGTCCCTGTCGACGTCCGGCGACAACCTGGGGCCGCTGGGTGGGTCGGTGTGGGGTGTGCGGCTGAGCGTGCGGCCGGGGCCGCGTCGGATCGTGCGGCTGGGCGTGAGGCTGGGGCCGCGTCGGATCGTCGCGCGCGTGAAACACCGCGTGAAACACCCGGTGGCGGCGGTCGAATTTTCGACCACCACATCATCGACCCGCGCACGGGATACCCCGCTCATGCAGGTGTGCGACAAGTCAGTGTCGTGGCCTCGTCGGGTGTGCTGGCGGAGGCCCTGTCGACGGCGCTGCTCGTCGAGCCGTCCATCGATGTTTCTGATGTTCTGGCTCGCTGGGCCCGCGTGACGGGTACCCCGGCCTCGGCGAAGGTTGTGGGCCTGGTGCGCGCGGCGCAGGGGTGACGCCGTGTGTGCGCCGCATGTGAATCGAGTTGGGGCCTGTGGCGGTTGAGACCATCGGGGGCGTGAGTAGCCGTTGCCGAGCTTTTGCCTGCCTATATCGATACTGCGTCATGCGGTGGGAAGCTCTGCACTAGTTAGGGAGCATTACACCAGTTAGGGAGCATTACACTACCTGGGAAGTGGTGTAATACCCGGCTAAGTGGTGTAACACCACTTAGGAACAAGTGTATATGCGGAGAATGTTGCCAGCTGGCCGATGCTGACCGCCGATTGCACGGAGAACTTGCAGGTGCGTGTGAGAGAGCGGACGTTATCCACATCCCCTCGGAGCAGCGTGCCTCTATCCACAGGTTCGTTCTCAGGTCGTGACGTGGCACGTGGTCTTGCCGATGATGGGGATATGAGTGCTCAATCGCTAACTGTTATCAGGTCTTCGACGAATGGACGGCCTTCAGTAGGTGATCTGTCGTCGGGCAACGTTATTCGTATCCAGCGTGGCCGCTATGTCAGGATCCATCGATCCGGGCCACCGATGACGTACTGGGAGATATGGGCTCTCGTCGCCAGGGCTCGATTACTTGTCGTGAGTGACAGTAGCTCCTGCTCCCCGATATTCGTAGGTGCTAGTTCATTCGTTGCCCGGTCGATACCACTGTGGGAGGCAAATCCCGATGTCGTGATCTGGTGCGGGTCGCGGCATGGGCGGCGCTCAATGCCGGCGGTCACCATGCAAACGGTGACTATTCCTTCGACGTTCGTGTGTTCGACAGTGAAGAAACCTTGTGAACGCAGCGTCGAGATCGTTGATCGGTTGCGATGTGAATCTGTCGTTGAGGCCGCGGTTCGTATGGCTTGTTATTCGGAACGTCTCAGTGGATTCGTGGCAATTTGCATGGCATTGCACCGCGAGTCTCGGTTCGTGGTGCTATCCCAGGAAGAAAGCAGACAACGAGCGCAACGCGTTCGAAGCAAGATGCTTGAATGCTTGGATCTGTATCGGCAGCAAAAGGAATGCGTCCCCTACAGGCGGGCACAGCGCTTGATAGCCGCCGCTGACCCCGGGTGTGACAACCCAGCCGAGGCTGCACTGCTGTGGGTCTTGAAGTCGGTGAGTGCCTTCGAGGTCGTGACCCAGCTTGAAATTATTGTCAATGGACGCCGATACTTTGCGGACATTGCGATTCCGGGACTCATGATCATCTTCGAGTTCGACGGCATTGGAAACTTGGCAAGGATGATGCTGAGTTTGCGCGGGCGAAGCGTGACTGGATCCAGCGAGAAAATGACTTGCGCTCTGCGGGGTGGACGATATACCGGGTCTCATGGCGGGATTACGAAGACTTCGCTGCGTTACGTGCGTGGGCAATTCAGCTGCTTCGTCCGCATCAAGTTGCCATCCCTGAGTGTGCTGAGGCGTTGTGGGCGTTGCCGACTGCTGCCTGTGATGGTCCGAGTCGGCGTTTTCATGTCCACGCGCGATGAGTGATGCACTAGTTAGGGAGCATTACACCAGTTAGGGAGCATTACACTACCTGGGAAGTGGTGTAATACCCGGCTAAATGGTGTAACACCACTTAGGAACAAGCAGAAACGAGGATGATGGGTCCGGCTGTCGCGTTCGTAGGAGGTAGCGGGGCCTGGCAGGGCTTCGAGCCGACGCGCCGAGCAACATCAGCCGCGAAGGTCCCACAGATGTGGAGGGCGCCGGAGGGTCCGGAGGGCACGGGCGGGCTTCGAGATCGACCACTCCGAGCCGCAGGCTCGCGTGTGGCGATCTCGCGGGCGGCCGGGCCCGACGGCGCCCGGAACACCCGTGGGACCACAAGCAACAAAAGTAGGAAGGCTGCCGTCTGTCGGCACGCCAAGCAGCCCGGCCACGAAGTCGGCCTCACAGCAAAGGTCCGGCGGCACCCGGAACACCCGTGGCACCGCTCATCGACACCAGAATTCAGGCGGAACGCCCCGCGAGCAGGGTCGCCAGGTGGACGCCCCCGCGGCCTGCCAGCTGGGCGGCCTGGGTGCGGCATGAGAATCCGTCCGCCAGGTACACGGCATTGGGCTGTGCCGACAGGGACGGCAGCAGAGAATGCGACGCGACGGCCACAGACAGGTCGTAGTGGCCCGCCTCCATGCCGAAATTCCCGGCCAGGCCGCAGCATCCATCGAGCCTCCTCACGCGCGCGCCCAGCGACTCGAGCAGCGCCTGGTCAGTGTCCCACCCCATGACGGAGTAGTGGTGGCAGTGCGGCTGCGCGACGATCTCGACGCCCTCCAGGCTCGGCAGACGACGCGCGGACGCGGGAAGGGCCGAGAGCACCTCGGCGAGGGTGCGCGTCGCGGAAGACACCAAAGCCGAACGCGGGTCCTCGGGCAGCAGATCCAGCAGGTCGTCGCGCAGCACCGCTGTGCATGACGGCTCGACGCCGACGATTGGGATCCCCGATGCCGCGAAAGGCGCGAGTACGCCGAGCAGGCTCGCCAAGTGCTTCTTCGCCCCCGCCAGCTGACCCGTCGTAATCCACGTCAGGCCGCAGCACGCGTCCGGCGCGACGATCGGCGCGAAGCCGTTCGCCTCGAGCACATCGACGACCGCGCGAGCACCGGTGTCGTCCAGGGTCTGGCTAAACGAGTCCGCCCACACGAGCGCGTACGGCCGTCCGTCGGGGTCGCGCGGCCCGCTCAGGATCGGGGAGTCCGCCATCGACGAGGCAGTGGCCCCCTCGCGCTCGGGGGGGGGGGTGGACGAGGCCTGGGCACCGCCGCGCTCGCGGGCATCGGTGGCGGCATCCGACGGTGCTGTGGCGGGAATCCTGCCTGCCAGCAGCGAACGCTTGCGAGCCCACGCGGTGAAGGTGCCGGACTGGAGGGCGGGCATGCCTCGGCGAGGGTCGAGGCCGATGATGCGGAAGGCGAGCGAGCGCAGGGGAGCCACGGACATGATGGCGTTAGCGACGGCCGCCAGGCCGGGCACGCGCGCGGTGACGCGGGTGAGGCGAGGCAGCCAGCCGAGCGTGTAGTGGCTGAGGGGGCGGATGCGTCCCCGGTAGGTGCGGAAGAGCGCTTCGGAGCGGTAGCGGGCCATGTCGACGCCGGCGGGGCAGTCGGCGGAGCAGGCCTTGCAGGCTAGGCACAGGTCGAGGGCCTCGAGGACTTCGGGGGAGTCGATGGCCTTGACGAGCTGCGAGTTCGCGGCCTCCTGCAGGATGCGGGCGCGCCCTCGGGTTACGTCCTTCTCCTCGCGCGTGGCCAGGTAGGACGGGCACATGAAGGTGCCGGATACTCCCGCGCGGCACTTGCCCACGCCGGTGCAGCGGTGGACGGCGGCCGTGAAGTCGCCGCCGTCGTGGGTGAAGGCGAAGCCGCCGTCCGCGGGCATGGGGCGCGCGGCGACGCGGCGCAGGTTTGCATCGAGGGGGTCGACGCCGGGCTGGAGCTCGAGCGCGCCGCCCGAATTGTCGGCAGCCACGCCCCCGCGCGCAGCAAGAGCCCGCGCCCGGGCGCGGGAGGCGGCCTCGGCCTCGTCCATGGGGGCGGCGAGCACCCCGGGGTTGAGGAGGTTGTCCGGGTCGAAGACGTGCTTGACGCGCGCGAACAGGTCGAGCATGTCGGGGGAGTACATGAAGCGCAGGAGCTCGCCGCGGGCGCGCCCGTCGCCGTGCTCGCCGGAGACGGAGCCGCCGTGGGCGGCGCAGATGCGGGCCGCGGACTGGAGGAAGGCGCGCGAGTGGGCGACGCCGCCCGGTGTTTCGAGCGGCATGGCGAGGCGCACGTGCACGCAGCCGTCGCCGAAGTGTCCGTACAGGAGCCCGTCGATGTCGAACTCCTCCATGAGGGCGGTGAAGTCGCGCAGGTACGCGCCGAGGTTCTCGGGCGGGACGGCCGCGTCCTCGAAGCCGGGCCAGGCCTGCTGGTCGCCGCCGCCCGCGCCGTCGGGTGGGGTGCGCCCGCCCAGGCCAGCTCCGTCGGCGCGGATCCTCCACAGGGCCGAGGCCTGGGCCCCCGGCGGGTACACGACCGTGTCGATGGCGGCCGAGTCGGCGCACAGGGCGCGTGCGCGCTTCAGGGAGGCGGTGACGTCTTCGCCGGGGGCACCGACTTCGACGAGGAGCCAGCCTTCGCCCTCGGGCAGGGCGGGGACGGCACCGGGGCCCTTGTGTGCGCGCACGACGTCGACGAGGCGGCGGTCCATGCCCTCCACGGCGAGGGGGGAGTGGGCGAGCAGCGCGGGCACGTCGTCGGCGGCCTCGATCATGGAGCGGTAGCCGAGGGCGGCGAGCACGGGCGCGTCGGGCAGGGGCACGAGGCGCACGGTGATCGACAGGATGAGGACGAGGGTGCCTTCGGTGCCCGCGAGCATGGCGGCGAGGTTGCGCCCGCCCTCGGGGGTGAGGTGCTCGAGGGAGTAGCCGGAGACCTGGCGCTTGAAGCGACCGAGCTGCGTGCGGATTGGTGCCAGGTTGGAGTCGATGAGGGAGGCGAGGCCCGGCACGTCGCGAAGCGCCGAATCGTGCGAGGTCGTGGCCGTGAAGCGGCGCCCCTGCCCGTCCACGCAGTCGAGGGAGACGATGTTGTCGGAGGTGCGCCCCCAGGCGGTCGCGTGCGGCCCGCACGCGTTGTTGGCGACCATGCCGGCGATCGTCGCGCGGTTCTGGGAGGAGGGGTCGGGGCCAAAACGCAGGCCGTGCTTCGCCGCCGCGGCCTGGAGGGTGGAGCCGACGCAGCCGGGCTCGACGGTGGCGGTGCGGGCCTCGGGGTCGACGGAGACGACGCGGTTCATGTGCCGTGAGAAATCGAGGACGAGGCCGGGGCCGATCGCGTTGGACGCGCACGAGGTGCCGCCGCCTCGGGCGGTGAGGGGGACCCCGTGGGCGCGGGCGAGGTCGAAGGCCGCGATCGCCTGCTCGGGCGTGCGCGGGAACGCGACGGCCAGGGGCGGGATGCGCGTGAGGCCGGCGTCGGAGGAGTAGCGCGCTCGCGTGCCGCTCGAGGCGTCGACGTCGATGAGTGCGCGCAGGTCCGTCAGGAAGCTCTCGCTCATGGTGCCAGTGTGTCACGCGGGCGCGGATGGGCGGCGGGTATCCGGTGTGCGGATAGTCGCGCGAGGCCGTGGCCGGTGGGCGCGCGCATGGGGGGCCGCGGCGCTGTAGGCAAAAGGAGAGGGCCGAGGCGGTTGGTGCCTGCGGCCCTGACGATTACGCGGGTTCCGGGTCGTCGTGGAACAGCTTGGGGAAAGGTGTCACGGGGACGGGCATGCGCTCGATGGGAGGAAGGTGGGGGCTGACCATCTGTTTGGACTTTGGGTACAGTCGGGGCGACGACTCCGTGTTCAGGCAGTAGGGGGACAGTTCGCGGCGCGTCTCATCGGACGCCGGAACCTGCGGTTCTGGCGCCGAATATTCAACGATACGCAGCTTATCTCTGCCCATTGAGTGCCACCCTGTTCTGTTTCATATGCTCAGCCGCGCAGTAGTCTAACCGGGTGGAAGATGCCGCGCCATCCGGATTCCGAGCGACATGTGTCATCGTACACGACATTGGTCCCAAGCCATCGCATAACTGAGAATAGTTGCTCAGAATGTGTCAGTGGGCTACTTGCCGCGTTCCATCTCTATGGCCGCCCACTCGTCGTCAGTCGTCTGTTTGCCGCCCGCGATGATGTTGGCGAAATCCTGCGAGGTGCGTGCGCCCTCGATGGCCATGAGGACACCGTTGACGTTGGTGAGGGCGCGCTCGAGAGAGGCAAGGTTGGTGATGGTCGTCGCGCGCATCGCCGTGACGGCCTCGCCCTCGGACTGGATGGCATTCAGGTCGTCTGCCCGTCGGGTCGGCATGGTGTTGTGCTAGCTCACTATTCTACCGGCTTGAAAAAGCGCGGGCACGGTGGTTCTTGTGGCCGAGATGGCTCGTCGGCACCAATAACCATTGCCAATACTTACGTGGTATCTATCGCAATGTGCCTGTGTCATCCGTGTTTCTTTTGGAACGTATGAAACAATGGCCACGAGCGCCCCATACACGTGAAGGAAAGAGCGATGGCCCTGTTTGAGTTCGAGGATGGTCACCTCGTACCCGCTCAATTCGGATACCCGGTCGCCCAAGACCTGGGACCCGAGCTCGTTGACGCTATCTGCCAGCAGGTCCTGCAGATCGTCTCGCGTCCCCTTTTCCCCGTGACCTGGCGCGACATGACCGGCCAGGATGACGAGGAGACGCCCCGCCTGACGGCCCTCGACGTGAGCGGCCAGATCGTCTCCGTCGAAATCCTCAAAGAACTCGACTCCGAGACCCTCATTACCTCCCTGTCTCGACTGGCAGAGGTCGCCTCGATCTCCTGGTCGGACCTGGCCGCCGAGTACCCGTCCGGCCCCGATGGCTTCCGTACCGGTTGGGCGCAGTTCCGCGACTCGATGCCCCCCGCCGTCGGCCCGGGTCCCCGCCTGATCATGGTCGCGGGCGACATCGACCCCTCCGTGCGCCCCGCCCTGTCCGTGCTGGCCTCCTCCGGCGTCGAGGTGCACCTCATGAACCTGCGCCAAATGTCCAACGGGCGCCTCTTCCTCGACGTGAACGCGGTGGGCCCGCGCCTCTACGGCCACGCCCCGCAGCTCCTCGCGTCCGCCGCGGCAGCGCCCGAGCTGGCCGCCGCGACCGAGCAGGCGGCCCCGCTCGACGATCGCGCGCCCGCGGAGTCCGCGATCCCCGCGCCTCCCGAGGAGAGCGCCGAGGCCTCGAACGACGAGGACTCCGAGACCCCCACGACGCGCCCCACGCCGAAGGTCGCCCCGCACCTGCGCGAGGTCTTCACCTACCCTGATGGACGAGGAGCCCCCGGCCCCCTTCAAGCCCGCCGCCGAAGAAGCCGCCGACGAGCAGTCCTCCGACGAGGCCGTGGAAGCCTCGCGCGACGAGGCGGAGCTGGGCGACGAGCAGCCCGATTCCGAGCCCGAGGTCCGCGCGGATGTGGCCGCCGGTGCCCAGGACGCCGAGGTCGTCGCGGAGTCCGACGAGAGTGCGCAGTCGGCAGTTGAGGCCGCCGAATCCGAGGTCTCGGAACAGCGCGCCGAATCCGAGGTTGAGCCGGTCGAGGACTCCGAGGCGGAGCTGGCCGACGCGCAGGACGACGAACCCCAGGCCGGCGAGCAGCCGTCCTCCGAGGACGAGAAGCCTCGCTGGGAGCGCCCCGCCCACATGAGCCGCCGCGCCACGCGCCGCGCTCGAGAGGAATCCACCGAGCTCAACGACGGCGGTGCGACCGACGCGGCCACGGCCTCGTCCGTGGATCGCTCCGATGAATCCCCTGAGGTCACCCAGGCGCGCGCGGAGGGTCTGCCGGTCCTCGGCCGCGACGAGGCCGGGCTGCGCACTCTTGCGGAGATTCTCGGCCAGGACACGCCCCTCGTGGCGCGCAGTGAGCTGGGCCTGCCCGCCGACCTGGTCCTCTCCGCGAACGGTGCCATCTCGGGTGCCGGCCTCACCTACCCGTCGCTCGACACCCTGCTCACCGCGCGCGGCCTCGGCCATATCGACGCGTGGGGCCAGGTGCGCATCGGCGACCGCCTCGGCCCGACCCTGGCAGAGGCCCTCGACGAGATCAACCGCGAGATCGTGCGCGAGTACGCGCAGGCTCCGCGCGGAACTCACTCCGCCAAGCACTGACGACGCGGCCGATACGGCATGCATGCGAAGGAAGGCCCGGGATCACGCGATCCGGGGCCTCCTCGCTACCTGACGCTCAGTGCACGAAAGCGTCCAGCCAGCCGCGCATCGTCGCGTACACGGCCTCGCGCACGGGCGCGTCCGACAGGACCAGGTCGTGCTTGCCGGGGAAGCGAGCGATCGTCACCAGGTCCGAGAGACCCAAGCTCCGCTGGGCGATGACCGTGGGGTCCAGGACGGTGTCGGAGGTGAAGACGCGCTCGCACCACTCCTCCTCGAAATAAGCCGACGTGGACACCATCGACAGGACCGGGCACTCCAGGTGGACGCGCTTCTCGATCGTGTCGTGCCCGGCCATAATCGCCTCGAGCCACGAGGCCGGGACCGGGTAGGACTCGGGGCGCTTCCACTCCTGGATGATCGGCCAGCCCGCGACCGATGGGTCTTCCGCCGACAGCCCCTCCGGGATCGGCAGGCCCGAGGAGGCGCGCCCCGCGAGTGAGCGTCCGTAGTGGCCGGTCCCGCCCGAGGGTACCTCCCACATGGGGTTACGCGACGCGATCCGGCCGATGACCGGGGCCATCGCCCCGCGCCAGGCGGCCATCGACTGCATCTCCAGCCAGGCCGAGTTCAGGATGAGGCCGTCCAGGACGCCCGGGTGGCGGTGCGCCCACAGGGTCGCGATGAGGCCGCCCGTCGAGTGGCCCATGAGGACGATCGGCTCGTCGTCGCGCTCGCAGCGGATGATCTCGACGGCCTCGCCGATCTCCTCGTCGTACACGGACAGGTCGTCGGCGTATCCGATCGTCTGGTGGGGGCGCAGGGACCGCCCGTACTTGCGCATGTCCAGCGCGTAAAACGCCGCCCCCGCCTCGCGCAGCCGATCCGCCATCTCCGTCTGGAAGAAGTAGTCGTTGCGCCCGTGCAGGTACAGGATCGTCATGCGGGCGCTTGCGGGCGGGGTCGCGCGCACGAGGGTGGCCACGCAGGGTCCCTCCGCGTCGTCGAGCAGCTCGATCGTGCGCGACTCGTACCCGTCGCCGAGGATGTCGGCGCGCCACGAAAGTCCGGGAGGACCGTCCTCGCCCCACGGGGCCATGACGTCGCGCTCGGGCACACCCTCGGGCGACGAGGCCGGGGTGTCCACCCCCGACAGGTCGGGCAGGCCGCTCGTGTCCGGGATCGGCTCGTCGCCGGGCGTGGGATTGCTGGTAACGCTCATGGGGTCAGCATAACGCGCGAGGCCACCCCGGCCTCGTTGATGAGGAGAAGAAACCGGGGCGGCCTCGCGGAGAAAGGGCGCCGATCAGGCGAAGGAGGACGCGCGCGAGGGGATGCGCTCGTTGAGGAACTCGTCGAGGAGAGCGGTGAGCTGGTCGTGCTCGATGAGGAAGCCGTCGTGACCGTGATCGGAGTGGATCTCGCGGTAGAACGCGCCCGAGATGCCTGCCGCCATCTGCCAGACCTGCTCGGGGAAGAACAGGCGATCCGAGTCGACAGCGACGACGAGAGTGCGCGCGGTGACGGCCTTGAGCGCCTCGACGACGCCACCGCGGTCGCGGCCCACGTCGTGGGAGAGCATCGTGCGGCACAACGTCACGTAGGAGCCCGCGTCGAAGCGGCGCACGATCTTCTCGCCGTGGTAGTCCAGGTAGGACTCCACCGCCAGGCGTCCGCCGTGCAGGGGATCCTCGTCGTTCTGGGGGATGCGGCCGAATCGCTCGTCCAGCTCCGAGGGGGAACGGTAGGTCGTGTGCGCGATCTGGCGGGCGAGCGCCAAGCCCGCGGTGGGGCCGGGGCCCGCGTAGTAGTCGCCGCCGCGCCACGCCGGATCCAGCTGAATCGCGCGGATCTGCGTGTGGGTCCACGCCGCCTGGTCGGCGGTCGTCTGCGCGCCCGAGGCAACGACCACGAGGCGGCGCACGCGCTCCGGGTAGCTCACCGCCCACTCGATCGCCCGCTGGCCGCCCAGCGACGCGCCCACGACGATGCTCCACTCGCTGATGCCAAGCAGGTCAGCCAGGCGGGACTCGGCGTACACCTGGTCGCGCGTGGAGATCACGGGGAAGCGCGAGCCCCACGGCACCCCGTCGGGAGCGAGGGACGCCGGGCCCGTCGAGCCCTGGCAGCCGCCCAGCACGTTCGCGGCCACCACGTAGTAGCGGTCCGTGTCGATGATGCGCCCCGGTCCCACGATCTGCTCCCACCAGCCGGGGGTCGGCTGTCCGGGCGCCGCCTCGCCGCACACGTGCGCGTCGCCGGTCAGTGCGTGCAGGATGAGGACCGCGTTGGACGAGGCCTCGTCCAGTTCGCCCCACGTCTCGTGAGGCGAGCGTCACGGAGGGCAGGATCTCGCCGTTCTCCAGGCGCTGGGCGCCCAGGTTCGCGAACTTGCGGAAGGCGACCGGGTCGCCCTCGCGCCACGCGCCGGACGTGGGTGCGGGGGGCAGGTTGTGACGACTCATGATGTCCTTCTTTCGCGGGGGGCGGTTCGCTGTCGCGGGAGGCGGGGGCCGCGGCGGCCTCGGAGCATCAGGAGTGTGTGTATTTGTCCCCGAGGCCGCCGACGGGTCTGTTAGGCCGTGGCCGCGCGGGCCGCGTCGAAGCCGAGCTGCAGGTCGGCGAGGATGTCCTTGATGTTCTCCAGGCCGATCGACAGGCGCACGGTGCCGGGCGCGACGCCGGCCTTGGCCAGCTCCTCCTCGGTCAGCTGCGAGTGCGTCGTCGAGGCCGGGTGGATGACGAGGGACTTCGCGTCGCCGATGTTGGCGACCACCGGCAGGAGCTGCACGCCGTCCGCGAAGGCCCGGCCGGCCTCGTACCCGCCCTTGATGACGAAGGAGAGCAGGCCGCCCGTGCCCAGCGGCGCGTACTTCTTGCCCAGCTCGTAGTAGGGGGAGGACTCCAGGCCCGCGTAGTTCACGGACTCGACGTCCGGGTGGGCCTCGAGGAAGCGGGCGACCGCCAGCGCGTTGGAGACGTGGCGCTCGACGCGCAGGGACAGGGTCTCGATGCCCTGCGAAATGAGGAACGCGTTGAAGGGGGAGGTGACGGCGCCCAGGTCGCGGTTGATGAGCGTCTGGATGCGCAGCAGGAACGCCAGGTTCGCGCCCAGCGCGCCGCCCACGCCCATGTCGCGGGCGTAGACGAGGCCGTGGTAGGACTCGTCGGGCGTGTTGTAGAGGGGGAAGCGCTCGGGCTGGGAGGCGAAGTCGAAGTTGCCCGAGTCGACGATCGCGCCCGCGATCGAGGTGCCGTGACCGCCCAGGTACTTGGTGGCCGAGTGAACGACGATGTCGGCACCCCACTCGATCGGGCGGACCAGGTAGGGGGTGGCGACCGTGTTGTCGACGATGAGGGGCACGCCGACCTCGTGGGCGACCGTTGCGATCGGCTCGATGTCGAGGATGTCGCCCTGCGGGTTGGGGATGGTCTCGCCGTAGAAGGCGACCGTCTTGTCGTCGGCGAGCGCGCGCCAGGCCTCGGGGTCGAGGGGGTTCGCGACGAAGCGGGTCTCGATGCCCAGGCGTCCCAGCGTGTTCTTCAGCAGGGTGACGCTACCGCCGTACAGGGAGGGGGAGGCGACCACGTTGTTGCCGGCGACGGCCAGGGCGAGGATCGACAGGGCGGTCGCGGACTGGCCGGAGGACACGAGAAGGCCGCCGACGCCGCCCTCGAGGGCCGCGATGCGGGCGCCGACACCGTCGGTCGTCGGGTTGGTCAGGCGCGTGTAGATGGGGCCGAGCTCCCTGCAGGGCGAAGCGGCTCGCGGCCTGCGCGGTGTCTTCAAAGGCGTAGGAGGACGTCTGATAGATGGGCAGCGCGGTGGCACCGGTGGCAGGGTCGATGTTGTATCCGGCGTGAATCTGCTTGGTTTCGAAGGACCAGTCGTTGGCGGTCATTGTGCGGCTCCTTGGGTGAAGGGGTGGTTCGTCTCTGATTCCCCTCCGGCGGGCCGCAGATGCGGTGAAGTGAACATGCGTCGAGGCGCGTCCCGCTGTCGGGGGACTGCGCGGCAGTCGCTTGTGCTGACGCGCAGTCAGCGGCACATTCGACGGTTCATGCCTCCAATTGTTTGTCATCGACGAGGCAGGGGCGCGGCGGTCCCGGATGGTGGACTTTTGTGACAGGCAGGGTGTGGCGGCGTGGGTGTGAGCAGGCTCATAGCGACGGTTGAAAATGTTATGAAAGCGCGAGTATTTGCGCGGTAATCATGGTGTTGGTGGCGCATATGTTGCGATTGTTGCATGTGTGAAAGTTGAGTTTTGTGGTGTGTTTGTTGCCAAGTGTGACGAAAGTGGATAGGCTCTTTTCCAGTACGCGCGCTCCGGCGCACCTAATTGGACGAGATGAGACAACGATGAGACGACGCGGAACCATTCGCATGGGCCTGACGGCTATCGCCGCCTGCGCCCTCCTCGTGCTGCCCCAGATGGCGCAAGCCGCCCCCTCTGAGGAGGAGATCGCTGCCGCCCAGGCTGCCGAAGAGGCCGCGAAGATGAGCGTCGCTCAGATTGAGGTCAAGCTCGCCGAGGTCAACGCCAGCGCCGCAACCGCGATGCAGAACGCGCAGATTGCCGGCGAAGACCTCAACGAGGCCAACATTGCGCTGAATGAGGCGACCTCGACCGCCAATCAGGCGTCGGCTGACGCGGACGCCGCCGAGGCCGCCTTCCAGGAAGGCAAGCAACAGATCGCCTCCGTCGCACAGGCCGCCTACCGTAACGGCGGTGGCACGCTCGACGCGCTCGCCCCCTACCTCGACTCCGATGGGCTGCGCAGCGTCGAGACCAAGCAGGCCGGCATCAGCTCCTTCTCCGCCTCCGCCGAGGCGAAGATGCAGAATGTCGCCGCGCTCGAGCAGGTCGCCAAGGTGACCCGCGACGCCGCGAACACGGCGCTCGCTAACCAGCAGGCCGCCACGGACGAGGTCCAGAAGCGCACCGACGCCGCCAACCAGGCCGCGACCGCCGCCCAGAACGAGGCCGCGCGCGTCGCCGCTCAGCGCGGCGCCTACGTGCAGGAACTGGCCACCAAGCAGAACACGACCGTCGAGCTCATCAACGAGCGCGAAGCCGCCCTCGAGGCCGAGCGCCAGGAAGCCGCCCGTATTGCCGCCGAGCAGGCAGCCGCTGCGGCTGAAGCCCAGCGTCAGGCCGACGCCGCCGCAGCCGCCGAGCGCGCTGCAGCTGCCGCTGCCGCCGCCGATGCCTCGTCCTCCTATGACGATGACGGTGACGACTCGTATTCCGCGCCCTCGTATTCCGAGCCCTCCTACTCCTACGAGGAGCCCTCGTACTCGGCACCCTCATACTCGGGTGGCGGTGCCGACACGGCCATCGCAACCGCGAAGAGCTACCTCGGAGTGCCCTACGTGTGGGGCGGCGAATCCTACGGCGGCGTGGACTGCTCCGGCCTGACCATGCTCGCGTGGGGCAGCGCGGGCGTGGACCTGCCCCACCTCTCGCGCGCCCAATACGGCTACGGGACGCACGTGCCGATCGGTTCCATGGAAGCCGGCGACCTGATCTTCTGGTCCTCCAACGGCACCCAGTCCGGCATCTACCACGTCGCCATCTACCTGGGCGGCGGCCAGATGATCGAGGCGCCCACCTTCGGCGTGCCCGTGCGCATCACTGGCGTGTACAGCTGGGGATCCATCATGCCCTACGCCGTGAGGCTCTGAGCCGCGTCGTTGCATGATCGTCCGGGGGCCGGGCAGACAGTGAGTCTGCCCGGCCCCCGGCGTTTGTGTGCGGGCTTGTGTGGGTTGTGTGTTGTGGGCTTGTGTATGGCTGGGCTTACACGCCGTGTGTGGGGAGAGTTTTGTACCGGTTTGGCTTTGAGGTGGGGGTTGCTGGGAGAGTTTTGTACCGGTGTGTGTGCCCTGTGCGGCTGGTGAGTGGTGGTTTGCGGTAAAAAGTTCTCCCTGCTTGGGTTGTTTGCTTCCTGGCCGTGATAATTTTCTCCCTGCTCGCGCCAAATGGTCTGAAATGGGCGTTTTTCGTCGTGCTGGGAGAGTTTTGTACCGGTTTGGCTTTGAGGCGGGGGTTGCTGGGAGAGTTTTGTTCCGGTTTGGCTTTGAGGCGGGGGTTGCTGGGAGAGTTTTGTTCCGGTTTGGCCTTGAGGCGGGGGTTGCTGGGAGAGTTTTGTACCGGGGCGTGTGCGCTGCGTGGCTGGTGGGTGGTGGTTTGCGGGAAAAAGTTCTCCCTGCTCGGGTTGTTTGCTTCCCTGGCCGTGATAATTTTTCTCCCTGCTCGCGCCAAATGGTCTGAAATGGGCGTTTTTTTCGTCGTGCTGGGAGAGTTTTTGTACCGGTTTGGCTTTGAGGCGGGGGTTGCTGGGAGAGTTTTGTACCGGTTGTGGCTTTGAGGTGGGGGTTGCCGGGAGAGTTTTGTACCGGGGCGTGTGCGCTGCGTGGCTGGTGGGTGGTGGTTTGCGGGAAAAAGTTCTCCCTGCTCGGGTTGTTTGCGTCTGGACCGGGATATTTTTCTCCCTGCTCGCCTCGAATGGGCTGAAATAGGTGTTTTTTGCTGTGTGGGGAGAGTTTTGTACCGGTGGGCGCCTGTACGGGGGTTTACGGGTCAGCAATGGAAAATTTCAACGCCAGTAACGCGACGGTCGGTACGTGCGCGGTCGGCACGTGTGCGGTGGCCACCTGAGGGGCCGCGATAGCCACTCAATGGGCCGCGAGTCTTACCTGGTGCTGCCGTCATGAGGCCACAAGTTCCGGATGGCGCGCCCGGCGCAGAAGAGTGCCCCGACGAGGAATCCGCGAGCGCGCTTGTGGGGTCATGTGGCTAGCATGAAGGCATGGAAAACTCAGCCCTTCACAGCGACCGACACGAACCCGGTGCCGCGTCGGCCGACGAAGAGGTGTCCGTCCCGCTTGACAACTCCACCAAGCGCGCGTTCCGGGTCTTCGTCGGACTTATCGTGATCGTCGTGTACGGGCTGTTCTGGCGATTCGGCCTGCGCGGCTCGTGGGGACAATGGTCGATGCGCGCGCAGATAGCGGCCGCCGTCATCCCCGCCTTCTTCATCCTCCTGTGGGTCCCCGTGGTCTGGGCCTCGCTTCGGTGGACGCTCCGCGACTTCATCAGGGCCCAGAGAGCGCCCCTCCTCGCCAAGCACGCGAAGAAGCCGCAGCCCTTCGCCGCCGCCTTCTCCTTTGCCCTCACTGCCGGCATCCTCGCGTTCGTCGCCTCCCGGGCATGGGGAGGCTACGGCCTCGCCGTCCAGGACTGGTGGGACGGGCCGACCCGCCACGAGAACGTGAGCTGCCAGAACGTGCGCGAGGAGGGGGGACGAGACCTTCCTGAAGCGCGCAAACAAGACCTTCGTCATCTTCGACCTGGTGGGCGCCGACGGTTACTCGCAGCACTTTGAGCTCAGGCGCTCCGACCTCGAGAAGGAGATGGAACGTGAGGATAGTCCCTACATCGCCATCATGACCCTGTGCGAGGCGCAGGCCCCCGGCTTCGGCGTCTCCGTCTACGAGCGCACGGGCACCATCGCCGAGGCCTGGCGACGCGAGTAGGGGACGGGCGGCTCTCACCGATTGACCCACTTCGGGGACAGGGGCGAGGGCTGGGCTAGTGTGGTCGCATGGCAACGACCTCGGATACGGCCGCGCAGACGGCCCCCGGTAACTGGATGAATGAGCTCTTCACCTCGAAGAACCTGACGCCCGCGCAGAGGCGCTCGAGGTGGGTGATCATCGGCATCTGGGTCATCATGGCGTACATCTCGGTGTGTGTCGTGGTGGGGGTCGACCCGTGGACGAAATGGAGGCTGTACGCGGGCCTTGCCGGCCTTGGGGTGCCGCTCCTGGTTCTCGTGTTCTGGTTCCCGGTTGTCTGGGCGTCGTTGCGGTGGCTCGCGCGGGTGGCCTGGAGGTGCGTCGTTCCGTCGTCGTCGGGCAGGCGCGGAGGAGTTCTGTCGCTCCTCGCTCCGCTCCTTGGGCTCGGGATGTCCGCGTCGATCCTGTGGGCGTTTGGGTACGCCTCGCTGTATTTCCTGACCCCCTACGTCCAGGATTGGCGTTCGGGGACCGTGCGCCACGAGGCCGTCACGTGCCGTGATTTCGAGGTGGACAACAGCATCACGCACTCCGGCGGAGGTCACGCCAGGGCACAGTACGTGTTCGAGTTGGTCAGCTCGGACGGCTCGTCGTGGGAGTACATGGAACGCAAGAGCTGGATGGATGACAGGGTGGAGGCGGGCGAACAGCCCTACGCGACGGTCATTGACGCGTGCCGCTCAGAGGGTGCGGAGATCGGGATCGTCGTGTATCCGCACTCGGGAACCATTATCGAGGCTTGGAAAACAAACTGATGTGCTGACGTGTGGCTGGGCACGTTGCCCTGAAGCCCAGCCAGGCCCCGCCGCCGCCCACGGGTACCGCAGCCTGGCCCCCTCCATCGCGCAGGACTCGCATCGAGCGGTCACTTCCCACATTCCTGAGCCCACACCCAATTTCGCATGCAATTCCCCCACGACCCTTTCGAATCTTGAAATAACATCGTTGGAATTGCAACGTTTTCAGACTTTATTGAAACTTCACTTAATCGAATTGCATGCGAGATTGCTGGGTAGCGGGTTTGTAGCTGCGCGTGGGCGGCGTTGCCTACGTGCATATCATCGGGTTTACGTGCGCGTTGGTGGGGCGAGGCAGCCGCCGGTGGCGAGGAGCGACCCGTTGCGGATCCCGCCGCGACCCGGTTGCGGATCCCGCGAGCGCGCTTGTGGGGTCATGTGGCTAGCATGAACGGCATGACTGCCTCAGACACCGACACCGACCCCCATCGAATGGGCGCGACCCCCGCGGTCCCGCAGGTCGTTAAGCCGTTGCCTGCGTACGTGTACACACTGTTCCTCTTGTTCGTTGTGGTGCCTCCGGTGTGGGGGTTCATTGGTTTCCTGAGCAGGGATCACTGGACGCAGTGGGCATTCCGGTTGGCTCAGGCACAGGTGATCGTCGCGGGCATCGCCGTCCTCGCCTTCCTGCCAATCGTCTGGACCGTGCTGAGGCGTTTCTTCATCGACCTGATCCGCAGGATCAAGCCGATGCCCGGCGGCAAGCATGCGGCGGAAGCCCAACCCGGCACGATGTTCCTGGGGGTTGTGGCCTCGCTCGTGGTGCTCGGACTGGTCGGTACGGTTGCGTGGGACTTGTGTGGTCAGGCCGCCCTCGACTGGCGCGACGGCCCCGTTACCCGCGAGGGTGTCACGTGCACCGCCATGAATCCCGAGGCGCGCGACGATGGGCCTTTCGTGCACATCGAGCTGACCGAGGAAGGTGAGGGCCGTGCGCGCCTACGACCTGCGCGAATACGAGCTTGAACGCCACGCAGACAAGGGCACGCCCCTGTATGCGACGATCGTCGAGGCCTGCCAGGCCCCCGGCACCCAGATCGGAATTTCTCTCTACGACCGCACGGGCATCATCGTCGATGCGTGGAAGAACTAGCGTGCAAAGCGCGGATATAGGACACTACGTGTTGCTGTGCGGCGCTGGTTGTTGCTTGTGGACCCGCAGGTTTTCTGGGCGCAGGGCCCGGCGCCCGCCATACCGGTGGCGGTGGGGGTTTTGCAGCATTAGAGGCTGGCTGTCGGCGTGTCGCCGGCGTGTCGTGGTTCTAATGGCGCCATTTCCCCCGTTTGGTGGCGGTGAGGTCGCGGTTCGAGGTGGTGTGGTGCCCACAGTGCAGACCACCTCGGCGAAAAACGGTGAAAACGGGTGGTTGCGGGTGAGGTGGACTGCGTTTTGGGCGCAGTGGTGTCAGTCGTGGTGGCCGCGCCGGGCGGCGGGTATGTGAAAGGGGCCGCGCAGCCGCAAGTCCGCGCGGCCCCTTGTCGAAAGCTATGAGCTCAGTGCTCGCCCGCGTGCTTCTTCAGGCGCTCGTAGGAGCGGCGAATCTCGGCCTCCGCCTCTTCGCGCCCCACCCAGTGGGCGCCCTCGACGCTCTTGCCGGGCTCGAGATCCTTGTAGACCTCGAAGAAGTGCTGGATTTCTAGGCGGTGGAACTCCGACACGTCGTCGATCTCGGTACGCCACGAGGCGCGCTGGTCCGAGGCGGGGACGCACAGGACCTTGTCGTCGCCGCCCTTCTCGTCGCGCATGCGGAACATGCCGAGCGCGCGGCAGCGGATCACGCAGCCGGGGAACGTGGGCTCCTCGAGAAGCACCAGCGCGTCCAGCGGATCCCCGTCCTCACCCAGGGTGTCGTCGATGAAGCCGTAGTCATCCGGGTAACGAGTGGACGTGAAGAGCATACGGTCCAGGCGGATGCGACCCGTCTCATGGTCGATCTCGTACTTGTTTCGGTTCCCCTTGGGGATCTCGATGGTCACGTCAAATTCCATGGCCGCGCCTTCCGCTTCAGCCCCGAAACTCGGGGGTCCAGTTGGTTGTGTCGGCGCATGGACGGGTACTGTAGGTACCGAAGTAACCACGAAGGGAAATCCATGCATCGCACGTCTATGGGGGCCATTGTAAAGCGCTAGCGCCGCACTCGTGGCGACGGTGGCGCTGGTGGGTGCCGGTTGTTCGACGCAGACGGCCACTCCGGCGGACGCCCCCACTGCCTCGACGCTTGAAGGCGCAACGATTTCCGGTAACGCAAAGGGTACCGGGAACCCGGTTTCCGCCGAGGAGGTCCAGGCGCTGTGGGCGCCGGTCGCGGCAGCCGCGGCTGAGGGCGGGTACACGGCGTGGGGGACGGTCGTGGATGCGCAGACCGGTGAGGTCCTCCTGGATGCGGCCGCCGCCACCCCTCACACGCCCGCCTCGACGACGAAGACCCTCGCGGCTTTCTCCCGCGCTGCATCACCTGGATCCGACGGCGACGCTGGCGACCAGCGCGCTCCTGGGCGCCGACAACCAGACCCTCTACCTGGATTCGGAGGGCGACCTGCTCCTGGGTATCGGCACCTCCGACGAGGTCGAGGTCTCGGGCCGCGCGGGCCTGCAGACCCTCGCGAAGGACACGGCCGCGGCCCTGGCGCAGCGCGGCATCACGTCGGTGACCCTGAATTGGCGCGGCACTCTCTTCGAGGGCGCCTCGCACCTGGCGTCCTGGGATGCGCAGGAGGTCGGTGCCTACGAGGGCCACGTCGGCCCCATGGCGATTGACGCCGGACGCACCTACGAGGGTGCCAACTCTTTCTACTCGGACGCGCCGGGCCGCGTCGCCGAGGTCTTCTCGCAGGCCCTCGGCGCGGAGGGGATCTCCGCGACCCTCGGCGAGGCCGGGGATGCCCCCGCGGGAGCGGGAGCCGTCGCCTCGGTGAGCTCGGCGACGATGGGGGAGCAGCTGCGTTGGATGCTCGCGCACTCGGATAACACTCTCGCCGATCAGTACTGCCGTTTCGCCGCGCGCGCGGCGGGCGCCCCCGCCACCTACGAGGGTGCGACCGAGACGGTGCGCAAGACCCTGACCGAGGCCGGCGTCCCCACGGAGGGCCTGACCCTCGAAGACTGCTCGGGCCTGTCGAGCAACGACAAGATCAGTGCGAACACCCTCGTCGGCGTCCTGAAGGCCTCGTACGAGGGCACGGGCACCGAGGCGGACACGATGCGCCTCCTGCCGTGGGCGGGCCTGGTCGGCACGCTCTCCCAGCGTATGACCGAGGAGCCCGCGGCCGGAAACGTGCAGGCCAAGACGGGTTCCCTCCAGGAGGTCACCGCCCTGTCCGGGTCCGTCATGACAAAGAGCGGGCGCGTCCTCCTCGTGTCGATCGGCCACGACAACGTCACCGAGGGTGCCTACGCCACGCGCGGCCACCTGGACGCCTTCGAGGAAGGACTGGCCGGGCTAGACTGAGGCCATGGATATGCCGTTTGGCCCGCGCAACGTCGCGGGAGTTCTCGCCTCGTTGTCCTACGCGGGCCCCTCGGCCTCTCGCGTGGGTGCCTCCGCCGTCGTGGCGCGTCTGCGCCGCTCGGTCGCCTGGTCGGATCGCAGGCTCGCCGAGCTGTCGACCCTGCCCGAGGCTTCTGAGAAGGTGGCCGGCTCCCCGACCCTCGTCGTCGACCGACGAGGCCTGATCCGCTCGGTTGGATCGCTCCTGGAGAGCTTCGAGGATGCGCGTACGCCCAAGGTTCTGGCCGCCGAGGCCGTCATCCTGCGCGCCCTGGCCAAGGATGCGACGGGCATCTGGGACGTGCGCTCGGGCAGCCGGATCCTCGTGGCCCCCAACGTGCTCGCGGACGCGCAGCGCTACGCCCTGGATCAGACAGACTGGTGCCGCTGGGTGTCCCTGTGTACGGGACTGCGCGGCGTCCACCTCACCTACGCCCCTCACCTCGTCCCCTATATCGCCGACCTGATGCGCTCGCTGCCCGAACGCAGCGACGAGCTCGTGCGCGTTGTCCTGCTCCTGGACGCCCTGCCCACCGCGGAGATGGAGGTTCTCACGCCCCGCGACCTGCCCTCGATCCAGTGGCTGCGCACGCACCGAGCCCACGCGGGCGGCGTCGCTCTCGTGCGCGCATGCGCGGCGGCCGGCATGCCCCTGGCCGGGGTCGAGGCCCTGCAGGCGCAGACCGAAGGATTTGCGCGCACCGTCGTACGCGAGGGCGCGATTGCGGAGCTTCTGTCGAGCGTCGATGCCCTGCCGAGCGCCCGCGAGTACGCGGAGCCGACAGCGTGGCTGGCGCGTGTGCGCTGACGCCTCGAGCCGCGTGGGTGCGAACCCGCGCGGCCCCCTGCGCGCCTGCTCCCTGGCGGTGCGCGACCACCTGACCTCCTTCATCGACGAGGCCGGGGCCCTCCCGCTCTCATCGTCGGCCTGTCGGGAGGCGCGGATTCGCTGGCGCTGGCGCTGACGACGATTGACGTGGCCTCGCGCGCGGGAATCCCCGTTGTGACGGTGACCGTCGACCACGGGCTGCGCGCGGGCAGCGGCGAGGAGGCTCGCCGCGTCGCGGACCTGGCGACCTCCCTGGGGGCGCGCGGCGTCGTTGAGACCGTGGCGGTGGACGGCCCGGGAGGGCCCGAAGGCGCGGCCCGCGACGCCCGCCGAGCCGCCCTGCGAGCGGTCGCCCAGCGTGAAGGTGCCCCTGATCCTCCTCGGCCACACGATGGACGACCAGGCTGGAGACGGTCCTCCTGCGCCTCGCGCGCGGATCCGGCCCCTCGTCCTGCGGGCCATCGCCCCCCATCTCGCGCGACGATGACGGGGTGACGTGGCTGCGCCCCTCCTCGGGCTGCGGCGAGCGGACACGGAGGCGGCCTGCGCCCAGGCGGGCCTCACCCCGGTTGAGGACCCGACCAACGACATCGACGGGCCGTGGCGGGCCGCCGACGGCAGTCCGCTGCGCCGCTCGGCCCTGCGCCACCGGGCGATCCCCGCCCTGGCCTCGGCCCTGGGGGTGGACCCGGTTCCCGCGCTGGCCCGCACGGCCGCCCTGTGCGCGGCCGACGACGACGCCCTCGCACAGTGGGCGCGCGCGCTCGCGGACTCGGCGACGCTGGGGGAGGGGCATGACTCCGAGAAGGCGCGCCCGTCCCTGGCGGTGTCCGACCTGCTGGGTGCCCCCCGCGCGGTGCGCACCCGGGCGCTGCGCGAGGCCGCCCGCTCGGGCGGAATCCGCGCGTTGTCCAGCGCCCACGTGGACGCCCTCGACGACCTCGTGGTCGCGTGGCGCGGCCAGGGGCCCATCGACCTGCCCGGAGGCTCCGCCTCGCGCGTTGGACGCGGGGCGAACGCGCGCATCTCTTTCGTCGCGCGCGAAGTAGGCGACCCGACGGCACCAGACCCCGCCTAAACGGCGGGAACACGCCGCGACAGAACCCATCGGAGCGGCCCGGCGCTGACCCGCGCGATCACAGGATGTTGCGCTGACAGTGAGAATCTCGTCCTCCCTGGAACAGGCGAGCGTTTGTGTGGCACGCTTATAGTGGAATCGCTCGCGTAGCATCGATACGAAAAGAGGACACGGTGGACGCCACCGATATGGGTAACGACCTGAAAGAAATCCTGGTCACCGCCGAGGATATGGACCGTCGGCTCAGCGAAATGGCCGAGCAGATCGACCGCGACTACGCGGGCGAAGACCTGCTGCTCGTCGGCGTCCTGCGTGGCGCCGTCATGGTCATGGCGGACCTGTCCCGCAAGCTGCGCACCCCCCTCGAGATGGACTGGATGGCCGTGTCCTCCTACGGGTCGGGCACCAAGACTTCGGGCGTCGTGCGCATCCTGAAGGACCTCGACCAGGACGTGGCCGGACGCCACGTGCTCATCGTCGAGGACATTATCGACTCCGGCCTGACCCTGTCCTGGCTGCAGGCGAACCTCCTCGGACGAGGCGCCGCCTCCGTCAAGATCGCGACCGCCCTGCGCAAGCCGGAGGCCGCCAAGGTCGACGTGGACGTTGCCTACGTGGGCTTCGACATCCCCGACGAGTTCGTCGTCGGTTATGGCCTGGATTACGCGGAAAAGTACCGTAATTTGCCGTTCGTCGGCACGCTGCAGCCGCACGTCTACAACAACTAAGAACGCTTACCTGTAGGGGACCCACGTGAACGAGAAGATCAAGAACAAACGCCCCAGCCTGGGCTGGGTGATGGTTCCGCTCATCATGCTGCTCGCCGGCGGCTGGTTCATGTGGGGCTTCTTCAGCCCTCGCGCCGTCACCACCTCCGAGGGCCTTGCGCTCATCTCGGGTGACACGGTCGAGCAGGTTGTCCTCAACGAGGGCACCCAGCAGGTGAACCTGACGCTGACGGAAAACTACGTCCACCAGAGCACCGGCGGCGACGATAAGACCGTTGATCTGGGCAAGAACGTCTACTTCACGTACTCCTACGTGCAGACCAAGGACATCCTCGACACGGTGGCCGACAAGGCTCCCGCGAAGGGCTGGAACGCGGTGCGTCCCCAGTCCGGCATCCTCGGTGGCGTCGTCCAGCTGCTGGTTTCGCTGGTGATCCTGGGCGGCGCCTTCTACTTCATCATGCGCTCCATGTCGGGCTCGCGGATGATGGGCGGCTTCACCCAGTCCCGCGCCAAGGAATTCAACCAGGAACGCCCGGACGTGACCTTCGCGGACGTGGCCGGTGAGGACGAGGCCGTGGAGGAGCTCGAGGAGATCCGCGAGTTCCTGGCGTCCCCGGACAAGTTCCACAAGGTGGGCGCGCGCATCCCGCGCGGCGTCCTGCTCTACGGGCCTCCCGGGACCGGTAAGACCCTGCTCGCCAAGGCTGTGGCCGGCGAGGCGAAAGGCACCCTTCTTCTCGATCTCCGGTTCGGAGTTCATGGAGCTCTACGTCGGCGTGGGCGCCTCGCGCGTGCGCGAGCTCTTCGAGCGCGCCAAGAAGAACGCGCCGGCCATCATTTTCGTCGACGAGATCGACGCGGTGGGTCGCCACCGCGGTAGCGGCATCGGCGGCGGCAACGACGAGCGCGAGCAGACGCTCAACCAGCTCCTCGTCGAGATGGACGGCTTCGACGAGCGCGCCAACATCATCCTGATCGCGGCGACCAACCGACCCGATATCCTCGACCCCGCGCTGCTGCGCCCGGGCCGTTTCGACCGCCAGATCGCCGTCGAGGCCCCCTGACTTGAAGGGCCGCGAGGCCATCCTCAAGGTCCACGCGCAGGGCAAGCCCCTCACCGCGCAGGTTGACCTGCGTCAGATCGCCAAGCGCACGCCCGGCTTCACGGGTGCCGACCTGGCGAATGTCCTTAACGAGGCGGCGCTGCTCACCGCCCGCTCCGACATGCAGTTCATCGATGAGCGCGCCATCGACGAGGCCATCGACCGCGTGATCGCGGGCCCGCAGAAGCGCACCCGCGTCATGAACGACCACGACAAGGCCGTGACCGCCTACCACGAGGCCGGCCACGCCCCGCCGCCGCCGCCCTGAACTACACGGACCCGGTCACGAAGGTGACGATCCTGCCGCGCGGCCGCGCCCTGGGCTACACGATGGTCATGCCCACCGAGGACCGATTCAACAAGACACGCAACCAGCTCCTCGACGATCTGGTCTACGGCATGGGCGGGCGCGTCGCCGAGGAGATCGTCTTCCGCGATCCGTCGACCGGCCCCGCCAACGACATCCAGCAGGCCACGAAGACGGCCCGCGCGATGGTCACCGACTACGGCATGAGCGACCGCATTGGCATGGTCAAGCTCGGCGACGCCGACACCGAGGCCTTCGGGCACGGCAGCGGCGAGGGCCCGCGCTCCTTTTCCGACGAGACGGCCGCGATCATTGACGAGGAGGTGCGTCGCCTCCTCGACAACGCGATGCGCGAGGCGTGGCGGATCCTGTCGGAAAACCGCGCGGTTCTGGACACCCTGGCCTCCCCGCCTGCTCGAGGAGGAGACCCTCGACGAGGCGCAGCTCGCCGAGATCTTCAAGGACGTCGTGAAGGCCCCCGAGCGCCCCGTGTGGAACTACCAGTCCGACGCGGCGGTGCCCGGCGTGGTCCTGGGGCACCCGGTGGGGATCAAGGCCGAGGACGAGTGGACGTCCGTTCCTGAGCCGGGCATCGATGTATCGCCGACTGACGTCATCGGTGCCTCGGGAGTGGAAGAGGAACAGGAATGACCCTACGATCCCGCTGGCGTTGAGAAGGCGTCGCGCGACCCTGCTCGTCGCAATCGGTGAGGACCCCGAGCGCGAGGGCCTGGTCGGCACCCCCGATCGCATGGCGCGCGCGTGGCGCGAGATGTGCAAGGGCCTGACCGAGGATCCGCGCGAGCACCTGCGTACCCAGTTCCACGCGGGCACCGACGAGCTGGTCCTGGTCCGTGACATCACCTTCTTCTCGGTGTGCGAGCATCACCTGCTACCCTTCTACGGCCGCGCCCACGTGGGTTACATTCCGCGCGGCGGCGTTGTGACGGGCCTGTCCAAGCTGGCCCGCGTGGTCGAAGGCTACGCGCGCCGCCCCCAGGTCCAAGAGCGCCTGACCGCCCAGGTTGCCGACGCGATCGACGAGATCCTGAACCCCCAGGGCGTCATCGTCGTTATCGAGGCCGAGCACATGTGCATGTCGATGCGCGGCATCTCCAAGCCCGGCTCCTCCACTGTGACCAGCGAGCTGCGCGGCATCATGAGCGACGGCGCGACCCGCGCCGAGATGATGGCCCTCGTCCCGTCCGGGAGCCGATGACGTGAGTAACCTGCCCCTGCCCGCCGCCCCGGCCTCGTCCCCGGTCCCGCCCCTGGCGCTGCCCGGTGACCTGACCCCTGCCCTGCCGGTCGGACGGCGGTCATGGGCATCCTCAACGTGACCCCCGATTCTTTCTCGGACGGGGGACGCTACACGGACGTCGCGGCCGCGCTGCGCCACGCCCGCGAGATGGTGGCCGCCGGTGCGGACCTCATCGACGTGGGCGGGGAGTCGACCCGCCCTGAACTCGACGCGCATCAGCGCAGACGAGGAGTGGGCGCGCATCTGCACCATCGTCGAGTCCCTGGCCGCCGACGGCGTCATCGTGTCGGTGGATACGCTGCATGCGTCGACGGCCCGCGAGGCCGCGCGCGCGGGTGCGGCGATCATCAACGATGTGAGCGGCGGGCGCTGGGATCCCGAGATGAACGCGGCTGTTGCGCAGTCGGGCTGCGCGTACGTCGTCCAGCACTACCGCGCGCTGCCGGGCATGCCGGGGGAGCACTTCGACTACGGGGACGACTCGTGGGCACGCTCATCGAGCGCGTGGGGTCCCAGGTTCAAGACGCTATTGATGCTGGTGTGACAGCTGATAAAATTGTGGTAGACCCGGGCCTCGGCTTCTCGCTGACGGGCGACCAGTGCTGGCAGATCCTGCGCGAACTGCCGCGCTTCGCGCAGGTCGGATACCCCGTCCTCGTCGGAGCTTCTCGCAAGCGTTTCGTCAAGGCCCTCGGGGACGACGTGGACGCGAACAGTGCGGACATCGCCGCCTACTGCGCGGCAGCTGGCGCGTGGGCCGTGCGGGTCCACGACGTAGCAGCCACCGTAGCGGCCATCGCCCGAAAGGAGAACGACGTTGACTAACCGACGCGTCATCATCGCCCTGAAAGGACTAGGGGCGCTCGCCAACCACGGCGTCTACGAGTTCGAGCGTGACCGCAACCAGCGCTTCAGCGCCGACATCGTCATGTGGGTCGAGACCGCCGGCAACGCCGACGACATCGCAGCCACCGTCTCCTACGCGGACATCGCCGACGAGGCCATGGCCGTCCTCACCGGCACCGCCGTCGACCTCATCGAGACCCTCGCCGAAACCATCGCCTCGCGCGTCATGAGCCACGAGGGCGTCGTCGGCACCGAGGTCACCGTCCACAAGCCCGACGCCCCCATCGACCACCCCTTCGCGGACGTGTCCGTAACCGTGCGAGCGGGCCAGACCGACGCGATGCCCCTGTCGCTGTCCCTCAAGGGCATTTACGAGGCCGAGGACGGCTCCGTCCTCACCGGCGAGATCGAGGCCTACGGCCGCGCCCAGGCCCCCAGCCCCGCCGAGCAGGAACAGAGCGGTGCCCTGCCCACGCGCCGCGACGTGCAGGCCGCCCACGCAGCGCCCGCGCACGACGCGACGCGCCCCGAGCGCCTGCGCTCGCGCCGAGTCGTCCTGGCGATCGGCGGCAACCTCGGGGACGTGCCCGTCACCCCTCATGCACACGGTCGAGGCCCCTGTCCCTACATGGAGGGCTTCCAGATCGACGACGTCTCGCCGATCATGCGCACCAAGCCCGTGCTGGCCCCCGGCCAAGCCCCCCAGCCCGACTACTGGAACGCCGTCGTCGTCGGCTCCGCGATCGCGACCCCCGACGAGCTGTTCGCCCAGACCAGCCGCATCGAGCGCGAGCTCGGTCGCGAGCGCCACGAGCGCTGGGGTGCTCGCACCGTCGATATCGACATCATCCAGATCGAGGGCCTGGCCTCCTCCGACCCGGTCCTCACCCTGCCGCACCCGCGCGCCAAGGAACGCGCCTTCGTCCTGGCGCCTGGCTCCTGTGCGAGCCCGACGCCATCCTCGAGGGCGTGGGCCGCGTGTCCGACCTGCTGGCCAACACCCCCGACCGCGAGGGCATCATCGACGCCGTCGACGACTGGCTGGAGGACCCCGCGGCCGTCATGGCCGACTCCGACCAGCTCCTCGCCCAGCGCGCCGAGCAGGCCAGCGCCGACATGCGCGAGCTCATCGAGACCCTGACCGGCGAGATCAGCCAGGTCAGCGACCTCGTCACCCGCCCGGGCGAGAGCGCCGATCCGGTGGAGATTCCCGCCGCCCACACGGTCCTCGAGGACTCCTTCGACGACGTCGAGGAGGCCGCAGCCTCCGCGCAGGCCGAGCAACCCGAAGCCGCCCCCGTCTCCGTCGAGGAGGACCCCGCCCCTCGCGCCAGCATTTGGAGCCGCCTGTCCGCCGTCCAGGATTCGGGCGAGGCAACGAGCGCCGACGAGCCAGAGGCCAGCGAGCCCACGGCTGACGAGCCAGAGGCCGACGAGCCCGCGTCGCACGACGTCGACGTGCCCGCGGCCGAAGCTCCGGCCGCGCAGAGCGCCTCCCAAGCTGATGAACCCGACGCGGACCCGCAGGCCGCAGCCCCGCAGGGCGAGACCCCGCGGACGAGGCCGCGACCGCCCTCGGCGGTGCCCGGCCCGCCCCACCGTCAGCGCCGCCGCACGGACGACGCCAAGGCCTCGTCGCGCCCGTCCTGGCACCCCGTGTCCTCCGTGCCCGCCGACTCCCCGGCAGGTCGCATGACCCGCAAGATCGGCACCGGCACCTACACGCCGAGCGGGACCGAAAAGCCCCGCTGGGCCCCCGTGTTCGAGTCCAAGCGCGAGGAGTCCCGCTCCAAGATCGCGCTGCCCGACTGGAACTTCTCCGTGGGTGCCTCCCACGACGTGCGCGTCGTCGACGACCGCTCCGGCCTGGGGCGCGACGACGAGCCCCCCAAGGCCACCGTGCATGCCGACGGACGCTCCACCATCCTCGCCCCCGGGCTGCCCGACAACACCCCCGTCGGCCCCATTCCCGAGGACGAGGCCACTCAGACCGGCATCCTGCGCCGAGTCGTCGTGCGGCCCACGATGACGGGCGCGATCCCCATCGTCAAGAGGCGTTAAATGAAACCCCTGTCGATCACCTGGGTGACGCTGGTCGGCTTCGTCTGTGCCCTCCCTCAGCTTCCTCGGCTTCTTCGCGCACATGCGCGCGGGAGGCACCCCCTGATCGTCACGCCCGGCCCGGCTGTCGTTCGCGGTCGCGACCGCGCTCCTCATCTGGTCTGGCCTGGCTGTGCGCCGACTGCGCGCGAACAAAGACACGTGGATCGACGCGATCGGCGCGATGCGCGTCGCCGTGTTCGCCAGGGCCAGCGCGATCGTCGGAAGTGCGCTCGCCGGTGTCCTCATCGGCGTCATGATCGTGTCCCTCACGCAGCTCGAGGCCTCGGCGATGGTCGCCAACGCGATCGCCTCGGGCATCAGCGGCCTGGTCGGTCTCGTCTGGATTATCGTCGCTCTCGTCGTGGAACGCTGGTGCGTCATCAACCCGGACGACGACGGATCATCGAGCTCGCACAAGCGCAGCGCCGCCGCCTAAACAACGCGTGTGGGAGTCCTCTCGCGCGCGAAAGTGAGCGTGCCCCGAGCGTTAGTCGCGCCCCGATCGCGCGGGCCGGTATCGTGGACGCGTGGCTGACCAGCGTAAGAATTCCCCGGCGACCCTCCCCCCGTCGCTCCGCGTCCGCATCCGGGCGCGCAGGCGACCGCGCCTCCCGTGCTGCAACGGGCGGTCGGGGAGCTTCGACGCGCGCGGCGTCTTCCGCCGGAGCATCGAGCGCTAAGCGGGGGAGCGGGCAGGCGCGCGTCGGCCCACGAAGGCCTCGTCGGGCGGTGGACGCCCGCCCGTGAACCTGTGGCCCCGGCGCATCATCACCGGCCTGGGACTGATCCTCATCCTCGCGCTCATCGTGTGGGGCATCGTCGCCGCCGTGCGCGCCATCGCGGGAGCCTTCAGCGCCGATCCCACGCCCCAGTCGACCCCGCAGCCCGTCGTCCAGTCCGGGGCCCTCGACGCCTCCGGATACGCGCCTCAAGGGCGGCCAGGAGGCCACCGCCGACGGCCTGCTCACCGACGGCACCACGATCGACATTCCCGCCTGCCTGGACCGCGACATCACGGCCACCGCGAAGGCGAGCTCCGTGGCTTCTGGTTCCGCGATGCCCGTGACGCTCACGCTGGAAAACCGCGGCGCGGTCGCCTGCTCGACGTCGCTGACGCGCTTCAACCTGGCGGTGACGACCGGCGACCACCAGGTCTACGACTCGCGCTGCGCCGACAGCCAGCAGTCCTCCACGACGCTGCTGCTGCGCCCGGGCGGCACCTGGTCCGGCACGCTGCGCTGGGATGGATACGTGTACACGAACGGCTGCACGGCTCCCTGCGGGCGGCGCGAGCGCGGCTGCGGCCGGCACCCTCAAGGTCGCTGTCGCGATGGGGACGCGCGAAGTTGGCTCTACCGTCGTCGACGTGACGCCTGCGCCCACCCCCGCGCCCCAGTCGGGAGCGCAGTCGGGCACCCAGTCCGGCGCGCAGTCGGGCCGCTAGGGGCTAGCGGCCGCCGGGCGGCTACCAGCCGACGATGCCTGCGCTGACGGCCTGAGCCTGATGGGCCAGGTTCTCCTTGATGAGCTTCGCCCGGTAGGGGCCGATCCCTCGAGCGCCTCCAGGTCCGCAACGGTGGCCGCGCGCAGCTGCGGCAGCGAGTTGAAGTGCGCGGACACGACCTTGATGGCGCTCCACGACAGGTGCGGCACCAGGGACAGGGCGCGCATGCCGCGCGGCGCGATCCGCGATCCAGGTCCGCGACCTCGTACACGTCCAGGCCCAGGATGTTCGAAATCGCGGTCAGGTCCACGATCCGCCCGAGCCGAGCGAGGACAGCTCGGCCTCGACGCGGGCCAGGTCATCCGGGTTCGCGATGTAGTCGCGCATGACGAGGGCGCGCTCGGACGCGGAGCCGCGCACGAGGTCCTCGACCTGCAGGGCCAGCAGGCGGCCCTCTGAGCCCAGCTCCTCGAGGTACTCCGTGATCTCGGAGGTGATGCGCCGGATCATCTCCATGCGCTGCATGACGGTGGCGACGTCGCGCACGGTTGCGCTGTCGCGCATTTCCAGGATCGTGAGGGTCTGCAGGACCTCGTCGAGGCGCTGACTGTAGCGGTCGAGCGTGTCGACGGCCAGGTTCGCGCGCGAGAGCAGGGCCTCGGGCTCCTCCACCAGGCGATGCTCGGACCCCACGTAGATGGAGATCATGCGCATGGACGCGGACAGGGACAGGACCGGCAGGTGGGTCTGGCGGGCGGTGCGCTGCGCGGTGCGGTGGCGCATACCCGACTCGTCCGTGGGAATCATCGGGTCCGGGAAGAGCTGCACGTTCGCCTTGCGGATGCGCCACTGGTTGGGATCGATGATGACCGCGCCGTCCATCTTGCACAGTTCGCGCAGGCGCGCGGCCGTGAAAGCAACGTCGAGGTCGAAGCCGCCCGAGCATATGGCCTGCACCTCCGGGGTGTACCCCAGGACGATGAGAGCACCCGTGTGGGAGCGCTGGATTCGTTCCAGTGCCTCTCGCAGAGGCGTGCCGGGCGCGACTGCGCGTAGTGCGTCACGAAGGATCGCTGCATCGGACGTCAATGTGATTCCCTCCCAGAACAGTCGGTGTGATTCCTATTATTGCGAGTCCGCTGGGAAAGCGACACGAATAGCCGTCGCCAGATCCGACACAGTAAACACGGTGATGCTGTCGACTCCCGACAGGTCCTCGCTGCCCTGGGCGGGCACGATCGCCGCGGAGAAACCCAGGCGCGCGGCCTCCGCGAGGCGGCGCTGGGTGCCCGTGCAGGCGCGCACCTCGCCCGTCAGCGAGATTTCGCCGACAGCGACGAGGTCGGTGCGCGGGGGTGCGCCCTTGAGCGAGGACACGATGGAGATGGCCATCGCCAGGTCGATGGCGGGCTCGACCGTGCGTGCGCCGCCGACGGTGGAGACGTAGACGTCCGCCCCCGACGTGTCCGCGCCGATGCGGGCCTGCAGGACCGCGAGGATCATGGCCACGCGCGCGTGGTCCACGCCCGACGTGGTGCGCCGCGGCGAGCCACCCGACGAGGGGGCGACGAGGGACTGGATTTTCCGTGGGCAGCGGGCGGCGCCCTTCCAAAGAAACGGCCGCGCACGTGCCGGGCACGCCGCGCGTCGTGCGCGACAGGAACAGGCCGGAGGGGTCGGCGAGGCCGTAGATCCCCGAGTCCGTCAGCTCGAAGCACCCACCTCGTCGGTGGGACCGTATCGGTTCTTCACTGCGCGCAGCAGGCGCAGGCGCGAATGACGGTCGCCCTCGAACTGGCAGACGACGTCCACGAGGTGCTCGAGGACGCGCGGACCGGCGATGCCTCCGTCCTTCGTCACGTGGCCGACGAGCAGAGTGGGCAGGTCGGACTCCTTGGCGACCCGGATCAGCGAGGCAGCGACCGCGCGCACCTGCGCGACGCCGCCCGCCCCGCCCTCGACCTGGGCGGAGGAGATGGTCTGCACGGAGTCAACGATGAGCAGGGGAAGGGCGCGAGGCCTCGACGTGCCCTGAGGACGACCCCGAGCTCCGTCTCGTCCGCGATCAAAAGGTTCGGCTCGAGCGCGCCGATGCGTTCTGCGCGCCCGCGCACCTGGGCCGCCGACTCCTCGCCCGTCACGTAGAGGACGGGGCCGCGCCCGCCCGTCGCCGCCGTGCGCGCGGCCTTGGCGGCCACGTCCAGCAGCAGCGTCGACTTACCCACGCCGGGTTCGCCCGCTAGGGAGGATCACCGCGCCGGGAACGATGCCGCCGCCGAGGACCCGGTCCAGCTCGCCCACGCCCGTCGAGCGCGACGAGGCCCGCTCGCCGTCCACCTCGCCGATCGGCAGGGCGGGGCGGCGCGGGGAGTCGCGGCCGCGCGCGGCCCGCCCGAGGCCCTCGCCGGCCTGGTCGACGGTGCCCCACGCCCCGCACTCGCGGCACTGTCCCACCCACTTAGGGAGGTCCACCCGCACTCGGAGCAGCGGTAGGTGATCTTCTTTCGCCATGCACTCACCGTAACCCGGCCCGCCCTCATCTCAGGTTCCCGCGCCCGGGCGGCGTAGCAGCCCTGGTGTTGGGGGAGCGGACCGGGTTGGCGCCCCGGCCTCGTCGACGAGGCGGGATAACCCAAATACGCCACTGTGGTCAGGTTCTCGTCCGCGTCGAATGGCCACGTACCGCCGCGAGAACTCCGTTCAACAGGTCGTAGATTCCTCGGTACCTGTTGTTCTCTTCAGGGTTTATCCATAGGGTTGGTCGGTGTGTATCCTTGGGATGGTTGCCCATACCCCTGTGCGGATACAGACAACGCCCCACACCAGTGCGCACATTGAGACTGAGGAAAGCCACATGAACAAGGCGAGTCGATCGCGAAACACCTGGCCGAAGCGGATACCGGCGCTCGCCGTCCTATTGGTGTCCGCGATGCTGTGCGTGCTCGCGGTCGTGTATCGGGGCGTCGAGGTCACCCAGGTGAGCGTCGACGACGGCGGCATTTGGGTGACGAACCAGGACCGCAAGCCCTCGGACACCCTCAACTACGACGCCCCTCATGCTGGACGGCACGGTCTCGGTGAAGTCCGCGTCCTTCGACATCGGCCAGGAGGGCGGTGACGTGACGCTGGGTGAGACCGTGAGCCGCACGGTCACCCCGGTGCGTCCGACCTCCTTCTCCTCGGTCAGTCCGTCACCCCTGCCCGACAACGCGGTCCAGGTCCAGGGCGGGTCCGTCCTGGCGGTCCTCGACCCCAATGAGGGGCCTCCTGTGGGTCGGCAGCGCCAACGAGCCTGCCACCATGTCGCTCCTGCGCGAGGACGCGGTCGCCAACGACCTGAGCGACGGCATCGTGACGGTGTCGAACACGGGCACGGTCTTCGCATACCTCCCGGGTCCTCCAAGCTCGTGACACTGACGAGCGAGGGCCAGGCCTGGCGCGCCAAGACCACGGAGATCAAAGGCTTTACGCCCGCCGGGACGCCGACGATCACCGCGGTCGGCGACAAGCCGGTCGTCTACGACCAGACCGGCAACAAGCTCGTCCTGCCCGGCGGCAAGGTGCGCGACCTGTCCGAGGAACACGTGAGCGGCGCCGTCCTGCAGGCCCCCGGCGACGAGGCCGCCTCGGTCCTCCTCGCGACCAGCGACGAGCTGGTGTCCGTGCCCCTGAACGGCAAGGCGATCGAGCGCCAGGAGGCCTCGGAGAGCGGCCAGAAGGGCACCCCCGCGGCCCCGGTCTTCCACCGCGGTTGCTCCTACGGTGCCTGGGCGGGCTCGGGCGCGTTCGTGCGCACCTGCACGGACTCCACGCGCAACCAGGCGCAGACGGTCTCGAGCCTGGCCGAGGCCTCCTCTGCCGTGTTCCGCACGAACCGTACGCGCATCGTCCTCAACGACGTCTCGACGGGTACGCTGTGGCTGCCCGACAAGAACATGGTCGTGGTCAGCAACTGGGACCAGATCCCCACCGAGGAGCAGGAGGAAGAGGACACTCCGACCCCCGACGATCGCGAACAGGTCTCCGAGCCGGAGCACAAGGACAAGAACACGCCGCCCGAGGCCGTGGATGACGAGTTCGGCATCCGCCCGGGCCGCTCGACGCTGCTGCCCGTCCTCGACAACGACTCCGACGATGACGGCGACGTGCTGACGGCGCGCGCGGTCACCAACCCCGAGTTCGGCTCGATCGTGCGCACGAGGGGCGGCCGAGCCCCTGCAGATCACGGACGTCCCCGAGAATATGACGAGCGGATCGACGTCCTTCACGTACGAGGCCTCGGACGGCCTTGCGGCCGCGACGGCGAACGTGACTGTGACGATCCACCCGTGGAGCCAGAACGAGGGCCCGCGCCAGCTCAAGCACCCGGTCATCAAGGTGGGTGCGAACGCGCAGGTCGAGTACAACCTCCTGTCGGACTGGATCGACCCGGACGGCGACCAGTTCTACCTCAAGTCGGCGACGGCCCCCGAGGGCATGGCCGTGCAGTTCTCCGAGGACGGCACGGTCCAGATCCGTGACTTGGGCTCGGGCGCTGGCGTCAAGGCGATCGCCGTGACCCTGTCGGATGGCCACGCCGAGACCAGCGGCGAGCTGAAGGTGAGCGTCCAGGAGACGGGCAACGTGCCGCCGGTGGCGCGCGCCGACTTCTACGTGGCGCGCGTCGCTGAGCCGCTGACCATCGACCCGATCGCCAACGACACGGATCCCAACGGCGACGCCCTGTCCCTCGTGGCGGCGGGCACGGCCCCTGCGAGGCACCTCGGTCTCCGCTGACCTCTCGCGCGGCACGCTGACGTTTACGGGCTCGGTGCCGGGATCCTTCCAGTTCACCCTACACGGTCTCCGACGGCCCGTCGACGACGGTCGGCGTCATCCGCGTCGACGTGGTCGACGATGACACGAACGCTCTGCCGATCGCCGAAGACGACCTGGCGGTCCTGCCCTCGGGCGGCGCCTCGCTGATCGCGCCGCTGGCCAACGATACGGACCCGTCGGGCGGCGTCCTCGTCGTTCAGTCGATCGACGTGCCCGCGAACTCGGGCCTTGAGGTCACGCTCATCGAACGCCACCTGCTGCGCATCACGTCGCCGGGCGGCCTCAACGATGTCACGACCTTTACCTACACGGTCTCCAACGGCGCGGGTTCCGCGACCGCTCAGGTGAGCGTCATCCCGACGGATGCGCAGAGCGACGAGACCCCGCCTGAGACCACGCCGGACACGGCGAAGGTGCGCGCCGACGACATCGGCTCGGTGAGCGTCCTGTCGAACGACCGCTCGCCGATCGGTCTGACGCTGAGCCTGGACCCCGACGTGCAGGTCATGACCGGCGCCGAGCTGGGCACGGTTTTCGTGACGGGCAACCAGGTGCGCCTGGCCGCCGGCTCCGAGGCCGGCGTGGTGCGCGTGGCGTACACGGCCGTCGACTCGGTGGGTAACCGCTCGACGTCGACCGTCACGTTCGAGGTCGTGGCCGCCTCTACCGCGAACAGCGCGCCCGTGCCCAAGGCGCTCAGCGCCTGGGCCGTGCAGGGGCAGATGACGCGCATCCCGGTGCCCCTGACGGGCATCGATCCAGACGGCGACTCGGTCGCTCTGGTGGGCATCGACCAGCCGCCGGCCAAGGGTAGCGTCGTGCTGGGCACGGAGTGGCTGGAGTACACGCCCTCCGACAATGCGACCGGAACGGACACCTTCTCCTACATCGTCGAGGACCGCCTCGGCGTGCAGGGACGCGCCCGCGTGCGCGTCGGCATCGCCCCTCCGGGCTCGCAGAACCACAACCCGACGGCCGTTCCCGACTCGGTGACGGTGCGCCCGGGGCGTGAGGTGAGCGTCAACGTCCTGAGCAACGATCTGGACGCGGACGGCGACTCCCTGTATGTGGACACGGATCCGTCGACGGTGTCCGTGTCGGATCCGGCGGCGACGGTGACGGTGGCCCAGGACCTGGTGACGGTCAAGGCTCCCGCCACGGACGGCGTGTTCGTCGTTGCCTACCAGATTGAGGACGGCCGAGGCGGCCGCGCCCAGGGCCAGCTGACCGTGACGGTGGACGCTGACGCGCCGCTGCGCGCGCCGATCGCCCGCGACGACGTCGTGCCGGTCTCTGACCTGCCCTCGGACTCAAGCCCGTGAGTGTTGCCGTCCTCGTCAACGACGAGGATCCGGACGGCACCACGGCTGAGCTGAAGGTGTCCTCGGACGCCTCGGGCGTGAGCGTGTCGGGGCAGAACCTGTTGATTTCCCCGGACGCGCGCCGTCGCCTCGTCGTGTACACGGTGACGGACCCCGACGGCCTGAGCGCGAGCGCGGTCGTGACCGTTCCGGGCACCGACCTGCTGGCTCCGCGCCTGGACACGACGCGCATCCCGGTGGCGATGCGCGCGGGCTCCACGCTCACCCTCGACATGCACGACTACGTGCTGGTGCGCGACCACTCGCGCTCCCCGATCATCACGGACGCCTCCTCCGTGAAGTTCAGCGGCGGCCTGGATTCGGCCTCGCTCCAGGACCCCACGCACATCACGCTGAGCGCGCCCGACACGGCCTCGGGCAAGGCCTCGGTGTCCTTCACGGTGCGTGACGGTGCCTCGGACGACGCCTCGGCCCTGACATCGACCCCTGACGATCCCGATCACGATCAAGCCGGCCAGGAACCTGCCGCCGCGCCTGACCCCGACCCCGATCCTCGTGGGCCAGGGTGAGTCCGTGACGGTCGACCTCACGCAGATGGTGGACGACCCGGACGACCAGGCCAAGAACAGCTTCTCCCTACGCCGTGGTGAAGGCCCCCGGCGGTGTGGACGTGTCCCTGGACGGCTACAACCTGACCGTGTCCGGCAAGAAGGATCAGTCCAAGGGGCCGGTCGGCGCGATTACTGTCAGCGTCGACGACGGCTCGGGCGCGGTCAACGCCGACATTCCGGTGACGATCGTGAAGTCCTCCAAGCCCCTCGTGACGACGACGGAGGCCCGTATCAAGGCGAAGGCCGGCCAGACGGTGGACGTGAACCTGTCGGAGTACACGACGAACCCGTTCCCGGATCCGCTCGTCGTCTTGGACGCGTCGGTGCACGTGGGCCAGGGAACCGCCTCGGGCAATGGCAACGTCCTGTCGGTGACCCCCAAGGCGGGCTTCCACGGCAACATGACCGTCGTGTACCGCGTCATGGACGCGACGAACGACCCGGATCGCGTGGTCCAGGGCCGCGTTGTCGTCCAGGTCGTCGACCGTCCCGAACCGCCCCAGAACGTATCGATCACGCCGATGGGCGCGGGCACGGCCTTCGTGCGCTTCGACTCGGGTGCCTCAACGGCGGCCAGATTACGGGCTACACGATTACGGACAAGTACGACGGTAAGACCTACGAGACTCGAGATCCGGGCACGCAGATCACGGGCCTGGTGAACGGAGCGAAGCACTCGTTCACGGTCGTCGCGCACAACGAGGCCGGGGACTCCGATCCGTCGGCACCGTCCGCCGAGGTGCTCATCGACATGGCGCCCGAGCAGATGGCGGCACCCACGGTCACTGGCGAGGACGGTGCCCTGAACGTCTCGTGGACGGCACCCCACAACGAAGGATCCGCGATCCACACGTACACGGTGTTCCTCACCGGACCCGGTGGCGGCCAGCCGATTCCCTACCCGGTGTCCGCTCCGCAGACCAGCCTGCGGATCCCGGGCCTGGAGAACGGCAAGATGTACACGGTGACGGTCCAGGCGCAGAACAAGGCGGAGACGCCGTCTCCGGCGTCCTCACCGACCGAGGGCTACCCGCACGGGAAGCCGGATCAAGCGACCGGTGTGAGCGCTGTTGCAACCGGCTCGGCGGGCGATCCGAACGAGGCGACGGTTGAGGTTACGTGGACCCCGGGATCTCCCAATGGCAAGGGATGGGGCCTGGCCACGGTTTCGGTCAATGGCGTGGAGGTGAAGGTTGCGTCTGACGCTCGTACTGCCACGCTGTCGGGCGTGCCGACGGGCAGTAATGTGTCTGCATCGGTGACGCTGTCGAACTCGGACGGGGATACGTCGGCCCCTGCCACCACGTACGTCTCGATCGCGACCGTGCCTCTGCCGATCGATCGCCCGACTCTGCAGGGCAACGGCACGCGGGGGCAGCTGGTTGTCTCGAATCTGAGGCCCAAGGAGGGACACGGCTTCAGCGCAGCCGAGCTGACGGTGCGCTACTCTTTGACCCGCGGTGGATGTGCGGACGGAACGCCGATCTATAACGGTGAAGGAATCGATGTGGGCGGCTGGCAGGAGCGTGAAGTCTTCTTCTGCCAGTCTGGTCGCGGCCTCAAGGGAATGAGGTCGCGTCGGACACCGTTTCTGCCGTTGGCCAGCCCACGGCCAAGCCAGATCCGGTCACCGTTCGTGTCTCGGATGTCGGCAGCACTTCTGCCGTCGTGCGCTGGGATCCGATCGGTGCCAACCCCGCCTTGTCGGGTATCAAGGTGTACCTGAATAACAGGGAGCAACCCGTCGGGGTTGGCGCCACGGAGGCGACCTTCAGTGACCTGGCACAGGGGCACGGAGTACTGGCCACGGTTGCGGCGACTAACGACTGGGGAACGACTCAGATGCAGGCGAACTCGTCGGTCGTGACGAAGCTGGACGTGAACCCTGACGTGGACGGAGGCCTGCCAGGGGCGCGAGAAGTACGCGCCCCGGGTGGATGCCACACCTTTAAGCTCAGTGCTCCGGGGTGGGCTGACACGTCGCTTGCTCACAAATGTACGATCCGTTCGGATCTGGACGGCTGGACCGAAGAGGTGACTATCGATCGTGCCGGTCCCATAGAGTCGAATATCGCGACGCGGGCGGATTCCGACGCGACGTTCGCGCAGAACGTGCGCATTGTCGGCGATTGTCGCCCGGTGAGGTGAGCCAGTGAAGAAACTACGTCGACTTGTGAGGAATGCGTGGCGCGCCCTGAGCGCCCGCGTGCAGGCGCTGCCCGGCTACGAGGGCCTCGCCCGCTGGCTGGGCGCGCTGACCCCGGTGGGGTGGGCGGTGATCGCGGCGATGCTCGCGGGCACCGTCGCGGCCCCTCGCCTTCGGCTGGCTGGAGGGCTTCATCGTGGCCGTGATGGGCTTGGTGGCCCTCGTGGTCGCGGTCGCCTCGGTCGCCTCCCCGTCCCCGCTGTCCGTGTCCCTGCGCATGAAGAACGACCGCATCGTCGCCGGCCAGGTGGCGGTGGGCCGCATCCGCGTGGTCAACGAGTCCGGGCACCGCTCGGGTTCGACCCTCGTGGAGGTGACGATCGGACGAGGCAGTGGCGAGTTCCTCGTGCCTCCGATCAGCGGAAACGGCACGTGGAACGAGTCTTTCTCGGTCATGACGAAGCGCCGTGGCGTCATTAACGTGGGCCCCGCGCGCACCGTGCGCATGGACGGCCTGGGTCTGCTGCGTCGCGTGCGTTCGTGGGACGACCCGATCCTCGTGCACGTGCACCCGCCGACGGTGCGTTTCTCCTTTGACGCGACGGGCATGCAGATGGACGTCGAGGGCGTGGCCAGCGAGAAGCTGACGAGCTCCGACGTGTCCTTCCACGCCCTGCGCGACTACGAGCCGGGCGACGACCGCCGCGCGGTGCACTGGCCGTCGACGGCGCGCCTTGGTCGCCTGATTGTGCGTCAGTTCGAGGAGACGCACCGCTCGCATCACATGGTGCTGTTGGATACGCGCGTGGACGCGTGGGATCGGCGCTCCTTCGAGACGGCCGTGTCGGTTGCGGCCTCGCTGGCGCTCGCCGGCTCGGGCGAGGCCCGCACGGTGTCGATGCACACCGCGGACGAGTGGATCCCCACGGGCTCGCCCATGGCGATGCTGGATGCGCTGTCCGAGATGGAGTCGTCGACGCGCTCGGAGTTCGCGGGCATCGTGCGCCGCTGCATCATGGAACGAGGCGGGATCTCGGTGCTCTCGATCGTCGTCGGTGCCGGCGTGGATGACGAGGAGGCGGCTCGCCTGGCGAACATCGCCCCCGTCGACATCATCGTGTCGGTGATCCGCGTGGTCCCGGGCAGGGCGCGTCGCCGCCGCAAGATCACGCGCGGCGTCATCATCGACTGCCCCTCCCTCGAAGACCTGCCGATGCTCGTGTCGCGGGGGGTGAACGCGTGAGTACTCCTGCTCGCAACGCCTCGCGTCCGGCTCCTCCGCCGCGTCGCTCCCGCCGCCCCGTCGCCCAGGAAACCACCATGGGTGGGTCGATTCACCGCGCCGCCATGCCCGCGTGGTCCCTGCTCGTCCTCGCGGTCCTCTTTTTCCGGTCCGATCCTCATGTTCGAGTCGGTCTTCGGCGGCGGCCAGGGGCGCGATCGCGGCGCTCGCGGGCGTCGTGGTCGGCCTCGTGGTCGCGTGGGCGGCCGCCAAGTGGCGCTGGGACCCTGCTGTCGATCGTCGCGGCGGTCGTGGCCTCGCACTTCCTCTTCGGTGGCGCCGCCGCGCTGCGCGAGACGACCCGCTGGGGTGTGGTTCCGACGTCGCGGACCATTCAGACGCTCGTTGTCGGTTCGGTCGAGGCCTGGAAGGACCTCCTGACGCTGACGCCGCCGGCCGGCTCCTACGTGGGGCCCGCGATGGTGCCGTGGATGGCCTGCCTCGTGTGTTCGGTCGCGGCGGGTGTCGTCACGGTGCGCTACGGGCGCCCTGATGTGGGATCCGTGCCGCTGATCCTCGCCGGCGTGATCGCGATCGTGTGGGGACCGTCGAACCACTCGCCGTCCTCCCTCCTGGTCATCGCGTGGTGGGTGGGACTCATCGTGTGGTGGGCGTGGGCCTCGGCGATTGGACGCGCCCGATTGGGTGCCGACATCGTCATTGGTATGGCCTCCGCGACGACTTCCGCGACGACGACCATGGGCGGTTCCTCGCGCCAGATCGTGCACGTGTGGTGGCGCGTGGGCATGGGCGCCCTCATGGTGGGCGTGATGGTCGCTGCGGCGATCCCCGCAGCGTCCCTGCTGGGCCCCACGGCCTCGGACCGCGTCGTCGGACGCGACGTCATCGAGCCGCCCGTGGATGCGCGCCAGTACCCCTCGCCGCTGTCCAGCTACCGCCACTACAACAAGGACCTCGAGGACGAATCCCTGATCCGCGTGTCCAACATGCCCAAGGAGGCGCGCGTGCGCCTGGGTGCGATGGACGTGTACGACGGGACGACCTTCGGCATGGGCGTCACCAACACGGCGGACGGCACGGCCGGATACCGCCGCGTGGGGTCCACGATCCCGGGCCGCAGCGCCGACACGGCGGGCGTGCAGACCTCGGTGTCGACCTCGCAGCTGCTGGGACCGTGGGTGCCCACGATCGGCCAGGTGTCGGTCCTGCGTTTTGAGCCCTCCGCCCCCAACGCGGCCGAGCAGCAGGATGGCCTGAACTACGACCTGTGGGCGGAAACCGCCCCTGACAACGGGGCCGACCGGCCAGCTGAGCTACTCGCTGAGCACGACGATGCCGCGCGAACACGCGGACTCGGAGTTCGCCAGCGTGAACGCGGCGCGCTACACCGGGGAGACACGAACGTCCCGAAGGACGTGGACTCCCCTGGCCGCGGATCACACGTCGACCGCGCGCTCGGACCTGGAGAAGGCGCGCGCGATCGAGCAGTTCCTGCACACGGATGGCTACTACTCCAACGACGACACGATCAATTCGCGTCCCGGCTCCTCCCAGGACCGTATCGAGCGCATGATCAGCGCCGAGGCGCTGGTGGGCGACGACGAACAGTACGCGACCCTCATGGCCCTCATGCTGCACTCGCAGGGCATCAACGCCCGCGTCGTCATGGGCGCCTACCGCGAGGGCACGTCCGGCAGCGTCGACCTGACGGGTTCGGACATGCACGCGTGGGTCGAGGTGGAGTTCCCCGGCGTGGGATGGGCGACGTTCGACCCGACTCCGCCGCGCGATCAGCAGCCCACGACGCAGGTCAACAAGCCCAAGTCTGTGCCCAAGCCGCAGGTCCTGCAGCCCCCGGAGCCGCCCGAGCAGCCGGTCGAGCTGCCGCCCGCGACCCGCGACCAGGCGACGGACCCGCACGACCCGAACGGCGTCCACATCCCGTGGATGGCGATCGGCACGGTGTCGGTGTCGCTCATCCTGCTGCTGGGCCCGGTCCTGGCTGTGCTCCTGGCGAAGTCTCGCCGCCGTAAGAACCGCCGCCGCGCGGAGGCTGCCGAGTCGGTGCGCGGCTCGTGGGATGAGCTCGTGGACACCGCGATCGACTCCGGCCTCGTCGTCGAGCCGCACCTGACGCGCCAGGAGGTCGCGTGGGCGCTGGCCTCGCAGTGGACGCCCAAGACGTCCGAGGACGACGAGGAGGGGACCGCCAAGGCCCGCAAGGCGCGCAAGCGCTCGGCTGCGGACGTGCGCGTGCCCGGCTGGTCGCTCTTCTCGGGCGCGGTTCCCCGGGCCGTCACCGTGGCGCGCCGCGCGGACGTCGCGGACTTCGCTGCCGGCGGTGCCCGCCCCGAGGACGCGGAGCAGGCGTGGAGCGACGTGGATGAGCTGCGTCGCGAGTGGGCGGCTTCGGTGTCGCCGTTCGCGCGACTGCGTTACGCGCTGTCGCTGAAGTCGCTGCGCTGGCGCCGTCGCGCCCGCCGCCAGGCTGACGCTGCTCGCAAGGGCGGCCGCTCGCTGGCCAAGCGCATGGGCAGTAGGAAAGGGAAACGTTGATGGATAGCGACGCTCGCGTCGGAATGGTGCCGTCGCTGCCGGGCTACGAGTGGATTCGTCCGCTCGGGTCGGGTGGTTTCGCGGACGTGTTCCTGTGCCGTCAGGAGCTGCCCAGCCGTGAGGTGGCCGTCAAGGTGGCACGCAGGGACCGTGGGGCGGACGGCGAAGCCGGTATCGCCCGCGAGGCCGACGTGATGGCTCTCGTGTCGGGTCACCCGGCGGTGGCCCAGCTCTACGGCGCTGGGCGCACGCCGGATGGCCGCCCGTACCTGGTGATGGAGTATTGCCCGGTCGCGAACATTCTCGATCAGGTGCGCGCAAACCCGATGTCGACGGACCGCGCGCTGTCGATGGTGATCCGCATGTGCGGCGGCGCTGAGATGCTGCACCGCGCGGGCTACGTGCACCGCGACATTAAGCCCAGCAACGTCATGATCAACGCCTACGGGTCGCCGGTGCTGACGGACTTCGGCGTGGCTGAGCCGGTGGGTGCGGACCCGCGCGGCGGCCGCGACGGATTCTCGGTGATGTGGGCGCCGCCCGAGCAGATCGCGGGTACGGCGCGCGCTCACCCGACACAGGACGTGTGGGCCCTGGGCGCGACCCTGTGGACGCTTCTCATGGGCCGTTCTCCCTTCGAGGTGGAGGATGGGGACAACTCGGCTCACGCGGTCGCCCAGCGCGTCGCCCGCGGCCGCGTGTCGCGCATCGACCGCCCGGGTGTGCCCGACGCTGTGACGGCCATCGTGCGCCGCGCGATGAGCCTGGATCCGGAGCAGCGCTTCGGGTCGGCGGCGGCCCTCGGCTACGCGCTGCAGACGGTCGAGCGTGAGATGCACCGCCCGGTCACGGAGCTGAAGCTGAGCGTGGTGGCCTCCTCGAGCGCGCCCTCCTCGGCCCTGTCCGCCCCGTCGTCGGCGGCCCTGGACGCGGAGCGCACGCGCACCCGCCGCGGGAGTTTCGCGGATGGTCCCCAGGCCTCGTCGAACGAGGCGTGGGCCGGCAATTCGACGACGAACCGAACCGGGTTGGTTGAGGGCCAGTCGAAGCGTCCGGTGTGGGTGGTGCCGGTCCTCGCGCTCGTGATGGTGCTGGCGACGGCCGGCCTGGTGGTTGCGATGCTCACCGGCGGCGGGCACAGCATCCGCCTGGGCGGTGGCGGTGGCGGCGGATCCACGCCGACGCCCTCCTCGAGCGCGGGGACAGTGAGTAATTCCGATCAGGGAGACGCGGGCGCCGTCCCGCCCGAGGCCGTGACCGGGTTGACGGCCACCCCGAACGGCAACGAGATCCGCTGGGGCTGGGAGGTGCCCGAGCAGGGCCAGTACCAGCCCGGAGCGCTGGAGTTCAAGTACGTGCTCACCCGCCCGGGCGAGGCCGTGGTGGCCGAGACGATGCGCCGCAACAGCCTGACGACGACCGCGGTGAGCGGCGAGAACTGCCTGACCGTGAGCCTCGTCGTGACCGCCACGGGCCGCGAGTCCGCACCGGTCACGCAGTGCGTGACGGTGCCGTAGGGCGCTGGCATCGTGCTCCGTCGAGCGTGGCGCGACGGCGCATGACCGAGTGGTAGACTGTCGTGTTGCGCGCCGCCGGAGCGCGTGGCGAAAGGATGTGTCATAACGCGCGATATTGCCCGAACGCTGCGGCGTGGCATGGGGGTTGCCCTGGCGGGCACGCTTGCCGTTGCAGCCCTCGTGGTTCCTGCGGCCCCAGCGTCGGCGGATGCCACGATCACGGCGAACGAACAGACCTTCTACGGCTACTACCGCTTGGATGCGATCCACTCGTCGGGCTACACGGGCGAGGGCGTGACGATCGCGCTCGTTGACGGCCCCGTCAACACGCAGATCCCTGAGCTAGCCGGTGCGCGCATCCAGTCCTACAGCCCCTGCACCGTGGGCTCCAGGACAAGTACTGGGACCACGGCACCGTTATTGCGCAGGTGATTTCCTCGCCTCAGTTTGGCGTGGCTCCCGGCGCGAATCTACGCGCCTACACATTGTCGTTCGCCGGTGACACGACGGGTTCCGACTGTGCGCTTGGACAGTGGGGGCGAGGCTACTCCGATCTCGCTCTCCTCATCGAGGACGCGCTTAACGATGGCGTCGACGTGATCACGACGTCGTCGAGCTACCCCGATAACTACGAGGGCATGCGCTGGGCTCTTGCCCGAGCGATTGCGTCTAAGGTTCCGGTCGTCGCCTGCGTGGGGAACGAGTCGACCAGCAACTCGACGGATTGGCTGCCCGCCTGGGGTGGCGTCGTCGGCGTGGGCGCGATCGAGACCAACGGTCGCCCCTCCGACTACGAGAACTGGGGAAGGCCGCTGTCGACGGCGGCCCTCGCGCGCCCTCTCGCCCGTTCGGGCGTGTCTCAGCAGCGAGGCGAGTGGTGGGGGACGTCCTTCGCGGCCCCCGTTGTGGCCGGCTCTCTGGCACTGTCCATGCAGCGCTGGCCGAACGCGACCGGCAACCAGATCATGCAGGGGCTGGCCCGCACAGGCGTGGGCGGCAACGGCGGCGAATGGAACCAATACACGGGGTACGGCGCGCTCGACATCTACGCGATGCTGACGACGAACCCGACGACGTTCCCGGATGAAAACCCCTTCATGGACAAGGGAACGAAGACGGTTCCCAGCCGACAGGACGTGCAGGACTACATCGACGGCGTGGTGGATCCGCGCGTCGTCATGAACGACAACTCGTACGAATACCTGGGGTACGACGAGCGTCTCGCACTCAGCCGCGAGCACGGCTACCCGACGCACCTGGGGACCAGCCCGCGCTTCCACGCGAGCAGCGCGAGCAACGCGAAGAAGAAGTAGCGCAGAGGGAGCCCGCGCGGCCCGTGGAAGCTACTTCCGGTGGTAGCGGGGGCTCGTTCCCAGGTGGAGCGGTGTTTTGAGGTCGGACAGGTACAGGACGACCTGATCGTCGGCACCTCGGTACACGTAGGAATCGGGGACCTCCCGCTCGGCAGCGGGATTGATGAGTCCGTCGGCGTAGTCGGCGACCTCGTCAGCCGTGGGTTCGGAACCACCCGGTTTGTTGAGGATCGGGTTCTCGTCCGGGTACTGCGAGGGATCGTCGTTCACGAGCGAGCCCAAAGCGGCTGCGCCGTATCCGGTCTTTTCATTCCAGTCATGGCTGGGGTTCAGACCGGAATGGACTAGGGACTGGAGGATCTGGTTGGTGGTGGCGTCGGGCCACTTCTGGCGTGCCAGTGCGAGCATGCCGGCGACCAAGGGGGTGGAATACGAGGTGCCATCCACCGTCACTGGCTCGTTCGTGTTCGCATCAAGGGTATTCACAGGGCCTCCGACTGCGGCGGTCACGACACCGTTTCCCCAGGAGGAGTAGGACGCGAACGTGCCGTCGGTGTTGATGGCGGTGACGCCAACGACGCCTGACCACCGGCCCAGGTGGCTACGGTTTTCGTCCGTCGCTCCGTTACCGGAGGAGGAGACAATGATGACACCCTTGCTGATCGCGTTGGCGATGGCCCACTTGATCTCCGAACCGTGCTCAGAGTTACTCAAAGAGATGGAGATGATCTGGGCACCGTCATCGACGGCTTGATTGATCAGCTTGTCGATGCTATCGGTTGTGTCAGCCCCCCTGACGCACGTACCACCGGGTTGCGTATCTGATGACGTAATCTGGTAGGTGTACAGCGTCGCATCGGGAGCGACGCCCGTGTAGGGAGACACCAGCAACGTCGCCATGTCGGTTGCGTGGCGCACGCCGTCAGGGGAGTCGTTGACGGTGCAGCGGCTCTTGTCGACGATGTTGGCGCCGGCCAGCTCGGGGGCGCTGGTGTCCACGGGGCCGTCAAAGAGGGCGATGGTGATGCCCTTGCCGGTGTAGCCCTTCTCACGTGCGGAGTCCAGGTGATAATACGAGAAATACTCCTGGGTGGTGATCGGGTCCGCTGCGTGCGCGGGGGCCGGGGCCAGGGTGAGGGCCCCGACGGCCAGCGTAAGGGCTGAGGCGGCGGTGGTCAGGGCGCGCGCGGCGCGCCCCGCCCTCCCCACAAAAGCGAAGGGAGAACGGGGCGCGGGCTGCGCGCTCGATCGCGCGTGTGTCATGGTCACTTCCTGTGGTAGCGGGGGCTCGTTCCCAGGTGGAGCGGTGTTTTGAGGTCGGACAGGTATAGGACGACCTGATCGTCGGCACCTCGGTACACGTAGGAATCTGGGACCTCCCGCTCGGCAGCGGGATTGATGAGTCCGTCGGCGTAGTCGGCGACCTCGTCAGCCGTGGGTTCGGAACCACCCGGTTTGTTGAGGATCGGGTTCTCGTCCGGGTACTGCGAGGGATCGTCAATGACGAGTCCGCCGCCGTCAATGGCTCCGTATCCGGTGTATTGATTCCACTCGTGGTTGGGGTTCAGACCGGAATGGACCAGGGACTGTAGGATCTGGTTGGGGGTGGCGTCGGGCCACTTCTGGCGTGCCAGTGCGAGCATGCCGGCGACCAAGGGGGTGGAATACGAGGTGCCATCCACCGTCACTGGCTCGTTCGTGTTCGCATCAAGGGTATTCACAGGGCCTCCGACTGCGGCGGTCACGACACCGTTTCCCCAGGAGGAGTAGGACGCGAACGTGCCGTCGGTGTTGATGGCGGTGACGCCAACGACGCCTGACCACCGGCCCAGGTGGCTACGGTTTTCGTCCGTCGCTCCGTTACCGGAGGAGGAGACGATGATGACACCCTTGCTGATCGCGTTGGCGATGGCCCACTTGATCTCCGAACCGTGCTCAGAGTTACTCAAAGAGATGGAGATGATCTGGGCACCGTCATCGACGGCTTGATTGATCAGCTTGTCGATGCTATCGGTTGTGTCAGCCCCCCTGACGCACGTACCACCGGGTTGCGTATCTGATGACGTAATCTGGTAGGTGTACAGCGTCGCATCGGGAGCGACGCCCGTGTAGGGAGACACCAGCAACGTCGCCATGTCGGTTGCGTGGCGCACGCCGTCAGGGGAGTCGTTGACGGTGCAGCGGCTCTTGTCGACGATGTTGGCGCCGGCCAGCTCGGGGGCGCTGGTGTCCACGGGGCCGTCAAAGAGGGCGATGGTGATGCCCTTGCCGGTGTAGCCCTTCTCACGTGCGGAGTCCAGGTGATAATACGAGAAATACTCCTGAGTCGTAATCGGGTCCGCTGCGTGCGCGGGGGCCGGGGCCAGGGTGAGGGCCCCGACGGCCAGCGTAAGGGCTGAGGCGGCGGTGGTCAGGGCGCGCGCGGCGCGCCCCGCCCTCCCCACAAAAGCGAAGGGAGAACGGGGCGCGGCGTTGGAGGAGATGCTCACCACTGGCGCGGGTCCCATCCGTCGTCCGTGCGCTTCGCCGGCGTGATGTCCTTGTCGGTGCCGGAGGTCTGCGACAGGGGATTCACGTAGCCTGCGGGCAGCTCGTCCTCGTCGTCGTCGAACTTGAAGGCCACGTACCGGTTCTTACGGCCCTTCTTGTCGTCCTTGCCTGCGCCAGCACCAGCGCCCGCTCCGGAACCCATGAAGCCGCCGTTCGTCGTTCCGCCCTTGCCAGCGGCACCGGCCGCGCCGGCAGCTCCGCCGCCGTTCGCGCCCGTGGTGCCCGCGACGCCGGAGGAACCGGCAGCGCCGTTCGCGCCGCCAGCACCGGCGGGGGGAGTGTAGGAGCCGAAGCCGGAACCCGAGTACGAGCCGACCTTCAGGCCAGCCGCGCCCGAAGCGCCCAGGCCGTTCGTCGAGCCGGTGATGCCGCGCATGCCCGCGGCACCCATGCGACCGGCGCCGGACAGGCCGCTGGCCAAACCGGAGCCGCCGAAGCTGCCCGATCCCATGCGGGCAGCGCCGCGCAGGCCGAGCGCGCCGGCGCCGAGGACGCCAGCGCCGCCGAGGCGGCCCGCCGTGGCGGAGTCAGAAGCCGCGCCGCCGTTGAGGCGCCACAGCGGGTGATCCACGTCAGCCGGAGGGGCGGGGGTGTGGCCACCGACGACGCCGTTACGGTACGCCGTGCCGTTCACCGCGGTGTGGAGCAGGTCCGTGCCCATGAGCTCCTGGGGGTCCGTGATCGGGTTTGTGCGCGATCCGGTCTCGCCGTATGCGGGTTCCTGTGTCGGGACGGCACCAGAGGCGACCGTCCGGTTCTGGGCAGCGGCGGCGTCGGCCTCGCTCCACCATGGCTGAGCGAAACCACCCGGGTAATTCGGAGAAGATGGGCTTCGGTCGTCGTGGCGCCCAAAACTGTGATCGTGCTGGTGCCGCGTGGTCGTATCTTCGTGTTTCGTGGTCTCATCTACGTGTTTCACGGTGGCCTTGTTGCGTTCCGAGTCAGCGATGGCTGCCTGCCAAACGGTTTGCACTCTCATAGCAGCGGCGAGGGAAAGTGTCCTGCTGTTCACTGTGTCGAGCACGCGCTGTGCTGCGGCTTCGCGCTGTGCATTGGCCTGTGCCTCGACCGCCTCCACGTACGCGGCGCCGGTCGTGAAGCGCTTGCCCAACACAGAAAGGCCGCCTCCAGGGGAGGAGCTAGGAACCATAACGACGGTGTCGCCGCGCATCGCCTCGGTCGCAGAGTCCAAAAGGGTCGGAGACAGCAGCTCGCCCTCCTTGAGTGCCGTCTCCATTGCCTGACGGCCGGCCTCGTAGGTGTCATGGCCGGCAACATAGCGAGCCTTATAGCCGTTAATGCGCGCGATTGCGTTATCGACCCACGCGTTCATGGCCTTAGCAGTTTCGCCCACAAAGCCTTGTGAATCGCGGTACTGCTTGAGGCGCTCAACGGATTCGTCGAGACCCTTGATCGTTTGCTGGTGGTCGGAGTCCCACGCGTCCAGATCGCGATTGGAGCGGGCGGCCTCCATGAAGACCTTGAGGCGCTCGTACATCGGTGATGACACCATGATCAATTACCCTTCTCTCTCGAAATCTTTCAGTACTTGCGAGGACCGGATGTGGTGGTGGGGGCCGAACCGCCGGTAGTTGGAAGAGCTGCACCTGCGGCACCGGCCGTTCCTGCCGCACCGGTGGTCGACGACTGCCCCGACCCAGAGGAACCGGAGAAGAGACTCTGCACAGCGGATTCGATCTGCCCGAATGTCTTAGTGAAGTTGTGCCGCGCTGCCTTGGCTTCGGCTGCGGCGTCGGACTTGTCGACTCGGGCCAGCGCCTCCTGAATCTTTGCCAGCTGCAGCTTGTTGTCCTGCTCCGTCCCGGTGAAGCTCTCCAGGGCGGCATTGATCTCAGCCTCGAAGGTGGAGATGAGGGCTGCTTCCTTTGCGAGGACATCCGACACCGTGTCGAACAGCTTGGCGGAGCTGTTGCCCATGGAACGTGGTCCGTGCTCCTCCCCCCAGAACATGGGCTTCTGAGCGGCGCTCAGGGAAGACGATCCCTGCGCGGACGACGTGACTGCCTGCCCGCTTTCGACGACGTTAGTGGTTGCCGCTGCCTGCTTCTCGCTGTCTACCGATACCTGATCGGCCATTTGTAGCTCCTAATAGTTGATGGAAGATGAAGAGAGCGCTGTAGTGCGCCCGGTTGCTTACTTGGCGACCTTGAAGCGGCGGACCAGCGGCTGGTCGGGCTGGTCGGAGCCCTCGATCTTCAGGGTCCACACGTAGGTCAGGTCAGAGCCCGAACCCTCCACGTCCACGGTCCAGGACGAGTAGTACTGACAGTCCTGCTCCACGCACAGGTCGTACGTGTCATCGCCCAGACGCCAAAAGTCGGTGGCCGACATCATCTGGTAGACCGTGTCGTTCTTGTTGACCACGGTCTGGCCCTTGGGATCCAGCTTGAACTGTTGGGAAGCAATCAGGCTGGGCTCCACGGCCACAAGCTGCGCGCCGACCATGTTGTTCAAGGCCACCGCCTTGGCAGCGATCTGCTTCTTCTGGTCGCCAGACGCGGACTGCATCTGCTGCACCAGCTGCTGCTTCTGCCCCTGCGGAATGTTGGGCAGCTTGCTGATATCGGTGGACTTAGACCCACCCCCACCATGGAGGGAGCAACCCGACAGCGCGACGGCAGCGAGCAGCAGGGACGAGGTGGCCGCACATGCGCGACGGGACACGAGAGAGGACATATTTTTCTCCTACTTTCAGACTGGTCAATCATATGCGACAAACGGGTCGCTGTGTCAATAAACGGTCAGATTGATGCGGGTGGGGTGTTCGCCAGCTGGGCGGCGACCACGCCGAGCTCACGGTGGACGACCTGCGCGCGGCCCGGAACGGCTCGCTTGGGCTTGACACCGTTGATGATCGCGCCCTCGCTGGGGTTGCCGGACAGGAGGATGCCGGTGACCGCCAGGTCGTTCATCATCTGCAGGACCTTCTCGTAGGCCGCACGCGACGCGCCACCCATACGGCGGGTGATGATCACGTGCAGGCCGATGTCGGCCGCCTGCGGTAGCAGATCGATGAGCTCCATGAGCGGGTTGCCCGACGAGGTAGCCACCAGGTCGTAGTCGTCGACCAAGATCCACACTTCCGGACCCGACCACCACGTGCGCTCGCGAATTTGCTCGGCGGTCACGTCGGAACCGGGCAGGCGCGTGCGCAGGAACTTCGCCAGCTCACGCAGCTGCTTCATCGCCTCGGCATGGTTCGTCAGGTAGCGCAGCGAATACTCTTCCGGGATCGCACCCAGGAGCGAACGACGCATGTCGATCGCCAGGATCTTCGCCTCGCCCGGCGTGTACAGGCGCGTGACCTCGGAAATGATCGAGCGCAGGAACGTCGTCTTGCCGGTCTTGCCGTCGCCGAACAGGTACAGGTGCGACTCCGCGCGCGTGTTGAACAGGAGCGGTCCGAGGCGGGATTCCTCCACGCCCAGGATCATGTCGCCACCGCCGTGCGGCAAGATCTGCGGATCCGGCACCTGCGCGAGGATCTCGGCGACCGTGACATTCTCGGGCAGCAGGCGCAGCTTCGGGCCCGGGCCGTGGACCAGCGACTCGCGGATCTTCGCCACCGTGAGTGTCACGCCCTGCGACACGGTCGACGGGTTCTGATCGTCGTCGGCGCGCGGCAGACCGATCATCATCTCGTGGCCCACCATGTCGATGCCTCGACCCGGGCGGCCCTTCGGAATACGGGCGGCACCCTCGCGGTTAACGATCGACTCCTTCGGGTTCGCCGTGTGCAGCTCCAGGCGCGAACCGAAGATGTCCTGCGCCTCCGAACGGATGTCCATCCAGCGGGCGGCCGACACGATGAGGTGAACGCCCAGCGACAGGCCTCGGCTCATCATCGTTGTCACCGTGCGGTCCAGGCCGTCGAACTCGGAGCGCAGCGCGCCCCAGCCGTCGATCACCAGGAACACGTCGCCGTAGCCGTCGTCGTAGCGTCCTTCCAGGCGCCCGCGACGGTAGGTGTCCATCGAGTCGATGCCGTGAGCGCGGAAGTAACGCTCGCGGTCATCCATGATCGCCGCGATCTCCGCGATCATACGCGTGCGCACCTCCTCGGTGTCGCGCGTCGCGATACCGGCCACGTGCGGGGCACCCGCAAACCCTGCGAACGTACCGCCACCGAAGTCCATGACGTAGAACTGGACTTCCTGGGGCGTGTAGGTCAGCGACAGGGCCTGCACGATCGTGCGCAGCGCCGTCGACTTACCCGTCTGCGGGCCGCCGACCAGCGCGAAGTTACCGCCCGCGCCCGACAGGTCGAGGACGAGGGTCTCACGACGCTGCTCGAGCGGCAGGTCGACCGTGCCCAGGGGCACGCGCAGGGTGCCGGACTCTCGCCACGCGCGCGACACGAAGCCGAGCTCCGGGTCCGGGCGCAGGTCGGGCATGAGGGTCGCGAAGGTATCCGGGGTCTCCAGCGGCGGCAGCCACACCTGGTGCGCCGGGTAGCCCTTGCCCTTCATCTTCGCCACGGCGATGTCCATCTCGGACATGTCCGCCCAGACCTCGTCTCCAGCCAGAACGACTTCCTGGTTCTGGTCGACATCTTCCTCCTCGCCCAGGTCCTCGCGCGTGATGACGGGAGCGACCGTGAACGGCAGGATCTCGATCGGCGCGGTCGGAGCGCCGGCCGTCGAGGCCTCGGAAAGCGATGCGAGCGTACGCGCCGGCGGGGGAGCGGCCACGTAGGACGCGCGGAAACGAACGAGGCCGTCGCCGCCCGCCTTCAGGAAGCCCGAACCGGGCAGCGGGGGCAGCTTCGCGGCGTCGGGAATACCCAGGACCTCACGAGAGTCGTTCTCCGTGAAGGTCTTCAGGGCAATGCGGTACGACAGGTGCGACTCCAGGCCACGCGCCTTACCCAGGTCCATCTTCTGCGAGGCGAGCAGCAGGTGCACCGACAGGATCGGCCCAGACGACCGATCATGATGAACACCTCGCCGAACTCCGGCTTGGCCATCAGCATTTCCGTGAACTCGTCCAGGACGATGAACAGGGCGGGCAACGGCGGGAAGTCGTGCTTGCCCGCGAGGCGATCCGCCTCGTAGTCGGACACGTTCGCGTAGTTGCCTGCCTGACGCAGAACCTCCTGGCGGCGCACCATCTCGCCCTGCAGGGCGTCCTGCATACGGTCGACCAGGGAGAGCTCCGACTCCAGGTTCGAGATCATGGCCGACACGTGTGGCAGATCCGACATGCCGGCGAAGGTCGCGCCACCCTTGAAGTCGACGAGAACCAGGTTCAGCTGCTCCGGAGAGTGGGTGAGCGCCAGGGCGAGCACGAGGGTACGGAGCACCTCGGACTTACCCGAACCGGTCGCGCCGATCAGCAGGCCGTGCGGACCCATACCCTGTTGGGCGGATTCCTTAATGTCCAGGACCACGGGGCGGCCCTCGGGCGTGACGGCGAAGGGGGCGGCGAGGCGCTCGCGGCCCTCGCGGCGTCGCCACTGCTTCTCCGGGTCGAAGTCGCGGATATCGCCGATGCCGACGAGCTCCATGAGGTCCATCTGGCGGGACTCGTCCGAACGGCCAACGGGCGTCTCCGCCTCTTCCAGGTTCTGCTGCGTGGCGAAGGGCGTCATGCGGCGTGCCACGGCCTCGGCCTGAACGGCGGTGAGGCGGTCGGCGAACGCCTGCTCGGGCAGGGAGTCCATGGTGACCACGTCGACCACGTCCGCGCCCTTGTGATCAGGGTTGGGGTGGATGACGAGGCGCAGCGCTGTGTGCGACTTCATGGGCGTCCACTCGCGGGCGCGGGACATGATCGTCACGCCGCGCACGCCCACCGCCGAACCGAAGGGGGAGTTGGGCGGGAACTCAGCGCCGTCGCACACGAGGAGGAGGTGGGGCCACTCGGGCATGTCGTCGCCCGGGCGGTACGCGCCGCGCATCGCGATGTCGGGGCCGATCATCTCGGCGAGCTCGCGCGGGTCCGTCGAAATCATGCGGCCCGGGCCCACCGCGTCGCGCACGATGGAGGAGCGGGCCTGCGGCATCCACTTGACCCATTCCCAGTCGCCCAGTCGATCGGCCGAACACAGAACCGCGATCTTGAGCTTGGAGGGGTCGATGAAGCACGCCAGGTGCATCATGATGGCGCGCATCTCGTCGTAGGCGCTTTCGCCGTCGCCGACGACCTCGATGTGGCTGAAGTCACCCAGGTAGAGGAACTTGCCGACGTTGTCCGTGTGGTCGTGGACGCCGATGAAGCGCTCCATGGCGGACAGGCACACGACGTCCATCTCCGTCATCGGGTCGATCGGGGGACGCTCGAAGATGAGGCCGAGGGGCTGGGTGCCCGAGCCGTAACGGAACGTCAGCAGGTCGTACGTGTTGCCCTCGCGCGACCACAGGCGCGAACCGTTGGCGGCCAGTGTCACGAGGGCGTCGGGCGAGGGGTAGACCCAGTTGTAGTAGGCGCGCTGCTTCTTCGCGACCTTGCGCACGGATTCGCGCGTCTCAGCCAGGTAGGAGAGGTATTCGCGGCGCTGCGTCTTCACGCGCGTGCGGTACTGGGAGAACTGGCGGAACATGTTGAAGCCGACCATGCCCAGCATGGCGACCAGCATGCCGCCGCCCATGAGCATCGAGCGGGGGCTGTCGGACTGCATGGCCATGAAGACCATGACGCCCGTCGAACCGAGCATCGGGACGACCATCATCAGGACGTTACCGATCGATGCGGGCTCGGCCTTCTCCGGCGGCATCTGGATTGCTAGGGTGCCGGAGGGCTGCTCCGGAACCGCGGCAGTCCGCCGTTTCTTGCGTGTAACCATCAGGTCTCCTCGCGCTGTGCGCGTACGTGTTCGATGCGACTGCACCCAGTGTAGCTGAGTGGACTTGCAAGTTTTAACCGGCGGTTAGCGTCGGTGCATTACACTGGGCACTGTTGTTTACCTGAGAACGGAGGTTACATGAGCGCCACCATGGTGTCAGTGACTGTTGTCGACTCCGATGGCACCTCCGACTTCGCGGCTCCCGAAGGGACGACGGTCGCGGGCCTGTGCGCCATGCTGGAGATCGATCTGTCCCTTCCCTCGGTGCGTGTCTCCTACGCCGATGGGCGTCCCCTCGACGGCGGGGCTGTCCTCGGTCGTGACCTGCCCGCAGGCTCGACGATCGCTCTGTCCAGTCGCGTCCTGTCCGCTCAGCAGGTCAACGAGGCCTCGGAACGCCAGGAGAACCAGTGGCTGTCCCCGGTCCTCGCCCTCCTCGGCTACTGCTTCATCGTGATCGGGGCGGTCAGCTCCCTGTGCCTTCTGCCGATGCTCGCAGATGCGGCCCTCGTCGGCTTCGCTCACCCCGAGGACGGCCCGAAGTGGGCCGTCGAAGCCGCGAACATTCCGCTGTGGGTGCGCGGCGTGTGTGCCGCCGTGTGCTGCGCTGCTTCTGCCCTCCCGCTTTTTGCTTCGCGCGCGGTCCGTTCGAGGCCTGCCCTGCTCCTCCTGATGCCCGCGCTGGCCGGATATAGCGCGATCGGTTTCGTGGCGATGTCTGGCATCCACGCCCTGTCGGTCGCTCCCGTGATCGGCGTGTGGGTTGCCCTCGCGGTTTCGCTGGCGGTCGTGTCGCTGACGGCGACCCCCACCGCGCTGAGCGCCCTGTTCGCATGGATCGGAGCCACGGCGCTGGTCACGATCGGCGCGTACCCGATGTTCAGCCTCATCGACATCACTCCGCTGGCTCTCCTCCTCGGGGTCTTCCTCTTCCTGATGGCACCCCGTTTTGCCCTGCGCGTGCCCGACAGTCAGCTCGTTGATTCCGCGTCGGTGCAGACGATCGCGTCGCGCATTCGCCAGCCTCCCGTGCAAAAGCCCAGCACGCTGACCGGCGGCCGCATGGCGGACGCCCTCGGGCACACCGATGCTCGGTACACGCTGCTGGTGGCCGCCTCGACGCTGTTCATCCTGGTGGGCGGTATTCCCCTGGCGTACACGGTGACTCCCGCGATCACGTTGGGCCGAGGCCTCGGCGGCTTCATCTTCGTCCTCATGTCCATCGTGACCCTACTGACGGCACCTCGGGGGATCCGCACGCATGCCGGTCAGATCTGCCTCGCGTCGCCGCGGCGGGTGTTGGCTGCGCGTTCCTGTTTGGTACGTGGTCGCAGTCCTTGGCGGTGGGGACCAGTGAAGGAACGTACTCGCTGTTCCCCCTGCTCCCGTTGTCCATCCTGCTGATCATCGCGGTCGCGACGATCCTGTGGATGACGCTGCATGTTCCCAAGGGCCACGCCGCCCTTGCGGGCACGATCATCGACTTCGTGCAGACTTTCTGCATCTTTACGCTCCCCCCCCCGCGGCGGTTATCTCCTCGGGTCTCTTCGAGTTTGCTTGGAGGGCAATCCTGTAATGGCTGATACGACGAAGACTCCTTTCGCCCACGCGCCTGCTTCAAGGCTCGTCGGTGCGTATCTCATCGACCTGCTGGTCCTCGGGGCCCTGGTCGGCGTGACGTGGTACGTGCACTTCACGGCGTGGACGATCGGGATGATCACCGCCGAGGCCGTGGTTGCCTCCGCGCTCATGCTCGGCGCGTCGGGTCGGACCCCGGGCATGGCCCTCATGCGCGTGTGCCTCATCCGCGACGAGGAGGACGCGCAGACTCCATCGCTAGGCGCGGCGCTGGGCTACACGGCCCTCGCCGTGCTCCTCCAGGTCACCGGTGTGGGCCTGCTTGCCTCGTACGCGATGGTCCACGACGGGCGTACGTGGCTGAGCGGCCCCACCCGAACCCGCTTCGTCGACCTGCGCAAGCACGCGGCGCTCGCGGCGGGCCCCGGTGAGATTGAGCGCTCCGAGCGTCCGAGCCGTGTTCCCAGCGGTTTCGATAGCGTTCGTGAGGGATCCGATCAGTGGAGTGTCCCCGCTGCCCCGCTCACGCCCGTGCCCTCCTCTGCGCCGGACTATTCCGCGCCCGGTCAGCGTGCGAACGACCCCTACGGGGAGGATTACGGCGCCCCTGCAATGCCGGTGGTCTCCCCGCTCCCGGCGGCCCCTGCGATGCCTGCCGCGCCCGCCATGCCGGCGACCTCCAGCGCGCCAGCGGTACCCAGCATGCCCGCTGCGCCCAGCATGCCCGCTGCGCCCAGCATGCCCGCTGCGCCTGCCGCGCGCGAGAACAACGAGTTCGATGCACTCCTCGCGCCGCCCCGGGGCACGCCTGACACGCGCCGTCCCGCGCCTCAGCGTCCCGCGGCACCGGCCATGCCCGCCCCTGTCGGCGCCTGCCGCTCCCGCGCAGGTTCCCGCTCCGCCCAGCTGGGGAGCGCCCTCCCAGCAGGTGCCCCCTCAGCCCGCCCAGGCCTCGTACGGCGCAGGAGCGCAGTACGCGGCTCCCGCATCCGGGGTGCCCGGCCCTCCGCCGAGCCGCCGCGACGTGCAGGCTGCGCAGCGCTCCGGGACCTCCCAGTGGGGTGGGGCCGGACAGTCCCAGTGGGGTGCGCCCGCGACGCCGCCGCGTACGCAGCTCCTGTGGATCATCTTCGACTCCGGGCAGCGTGAGCTCATCGACATGCCGGTGACGCTCGGGCGTGCACCTGCAGCCGTCGAGGGGTCGCGTGCGGTTGTCGTTCCCGACGCCACGATGTCGCTCTCGCGCACGCACATGCGGCTGGGCCCCACGGCCTCCGGCGCCTGGATCGAAGACTCCTTCTCTGCGAACGGCACGCAGATTCGCACGCCCGATGGTCGCGTCATGGAACTGACGGGCGGACAGGCGGTCGAGGTGCCCGCCGGTACCGAGGTCATCATGGGTGACCGGAGGGCCACGATCGTCTACGCCGACGCCGACTCGGTGCACTGACCCTGTCGGCAGGGTGATCCCCTCGCCGCCGTCCCGACAAGGGGCGGCGGCGGTTTTGCAGGTGCGCGCTCACGCCCCTATTTAACCGGCTGGGAAATTCTTGCGTGTGGCGGGGTGAGTAGAGGCAGCGCGCCGTTCGAGAGTACGGAAACGGGGTCATAGGACACTACGTGTTGCTGTGTGGCGCTGGCTGTTGCTTGTGGACCCGCGGGTTTTTGGGTGTCGGAGGGGCTGGGTGTGCGGCCGGGCTGCTCAGTGTGCTGACGTGTGGTTCGGCGCATCGCCCTGATGCCCAGCTATCGCTGTCAACCAGCAATTCCGCATGCAATTCCCGTGAGCGCATGTCGGGCTTTGGGTTCTGATCGTTGATATTCTGCGGTTTTTGAGCTTGTGTCGATTCGTGCTGCGGGGGAATTGCATGCGAAATTTGGCTGGCGGTGGTGTCGGTGCCGCCCTGCTTCGGCCGTCCGCGCCGCGAGCTTCGATCGGCGCGTTGGATCGTTGTCCGGCCCCGCCGCCCACGGGCACCGCGGCCCGCAGCCCGGCCTTCCGATCTCTCCGGTGCCGCGGGGTCCGGGCCCTGCGGTCCCCCCGATGCCCTCCACGCCGGTGGCGGTGGGGGTTTTGCAGCACTAGAGGCTGGCTGTCGGCGTGTCGCCGGCGTGTCGTGGTTCTAATGACGCCATTTCCCCCGTTTGGTGGCGGTGAGGCCGCGGTTTGAGGTGGTGTGGTGCCCAAAGTGCAGACCACCTCGGCGAAAAACGCCGGAAATCGGGTGTTGTGGGCGAGGTGGTCTGCGTTTTAGGCGCAGTGGTGTCAGTCGTGGTGGCCGTGCTGGCAGCCGGGCCCCTCTGCTGGCAGCATGAACCCTTCAATGCGCAGCTAAACCCTATTGGTGGCATGGTGGGCAGCCTGCCCAGGCCACCACCTATCGGGCTAACGTGCGGGTTGTCGGGCCCGCGTGCGCAGGATGCGTTCACAGAAACAGAAGTGGGGCCTGACGGCTCGCAGGCGTCCCGACGCTCCCCATGCCTCCTCGGATACGACGGAGGCGTGACCCCGAAGGGTCCCGCCTCTCGTTGCGTACGGTCGCCACGCCGTCGGCGCTGAAAAGTCACCACAAAACCAACATGTTTTGTCCTATTACCCCCGAAACGCCATGCCGTGGCGCGGAATCGGTCGCCTGCGGGTACGGAAAAGGGCCGCCCCAATGGGACGACCCTTTTCCGTAGCGCTAGGCGCTCATGCTCTCAGAAGCGGGCAGCGTTGGACTGGTCCGTCGACTGGTAGTTGTCGCGAGCAGAATCAACGGCGGAGGAGGTGCGGATCAGCACGTCCTTCAGGCCCTCGAGGCCCTGGTTCCACTGACGCTGAGCGGCGTCGTAGGCTTCCTGTGTCTTGCCTTCCCAATTCGAGCGCAGCCGGTTCAGCGTCTGCTCGAGGTCGTCGAGGCACTTCTGCAGCCTGTCGGCGCCGCCTTTGATGTCAGTGGCGGCGGCATCAAGCGCGCCGTAGTTTACCTGGAAATCCATGTCAGTCTCCTAATCCAATCTCTCACAGGCCGCTGAGCAGCTGGGAGAACGAGTTCTTGGTCTCGGACTCGTTGTCTCGCATCGACGAATCGGTTGCGCTCAGGTTATCAGCGAGATCCTGAAGAGCCTGGTTAACCTTTGCTACGTTCTCATCCCACTGAGTCATCAGCGACTGGAACTGCGTCGATGCGGCGCCCTGCCAGGAGCTGCTGATGGTCGACAGGTCGTTCCGAAGACGCGCGGTGTGGATGTCGATGTCATCCTTGGTGGACTGAACCGCTGCGATGCCCTCCTGTAGGGCACCTTCTGTGGCCCTCTGGTCTGCCATGTGAACCTCCATTTGTATAAGTGGACTCTCTCGCCGGAATGCGTGAGAGCATGGGGACACATGAATACTAACCATGTTTCATCATTTTTTTCAATGTTACGGAAAAATCATGACAAAACCTGACCGAGAATCTAGACTTACAGGGTTGTGTCGTGTAGCCAAAAACCCCATCACGCGGCATTCGGGAGGACCCAATGGCATCGAAAACATCACGAGGAGTGGCGCTGATTCCGCTCACGATCACGTACGGCGTTGACCGTAGTGACGTGACGCTTCCGCAGTCGATCCCCCTGGTGGAGCTGCTCCCTGGAATGGTTGAAACGGTGGGCGCTTTCACTGATCAGCCAACGAATGACGGCTTTGCAGTGCGCACGGCCTCGGGTCGTCTGCTCGATCAATCCAAGTCCCTGTCCGCCCAGGGAGTGCGCGCCGGCGCGGCGCTCACGCTCGAGCCTCTGGGTGAGGGCGTCGCCGACATGGTCTACGACGACCTCACGGAAGCGGTCGGTCAAGTCGTCGAAAGAGTGTCCACTCCTTGGACACGTGAGGATGCTCGCACTCTTGCCGCGCTGTCTGCCGCCGGCCTCATCTTCGTTGCCGCCCTCCTCCTGGCGACCACGCCCCCGGACGCCCTCACCGCCCTGGATCCCAAAGCCGTCACTCGGTACAACTTCATCGCCGGCGCCATCGGCATCGTCTCGGCGCTGCTCGTGACCGCGACGTCCCTCGTGATGACCCGTAAGCACCCGGGAGCGAGCGGTGTTGCGCTGGCGCACACCGTCCCCCTCCTGACGGCGGCAGCTGCTCTGCGCCTGAGCCAGAGCCACTGGGACACCGCCGGCTGGGGGTGGACGGGCCTCGGCCTCCTGATTGGTTCCCTCGCTGCCCTCACGCTGCCCAAGCGGTACCGAATCTCCATCGCGGCCCCTCTTGTCGTCGGTACAGTCTTGGCCGCCACTGGCCTCCTGGTTCGGCTCGGTCAGCTCTCTCAGGCGGGCATCTCCGCCATCCTCTTCGCCCTGATCATTGTGCTCCTCCAGGTTGCGCCCTGGATCGCGCTGGCCCACATCCCCGTGCGCATCCTGGACGCGGACACGATCGAGCAGATCCCCGCGAAGGGCATCACCGACCAGGTCAGCAATTCTTTCGTGTTCGTCGTCGCCCTGCGCTCCGGCGGGGCAATCGCCGCGATCTTCCTGACCGTTTCTCTGATGACAGCGCCCGAAACGCGGTCGGTCTCCCTGCCGCTGACCCTCATCACGCTCGGTGCGGTGTCACTCGTCCTCCAGACGCGTTCGATCCGCGCTCGCGTCGAGGTGCTCCTCGGTGCTCTGAGCGGCCTCATCGTGATCCTCGTGGCCACTGTGCTCGGTGCCTACGCGGACCCGAGGACGATGCCCTGGCTGACGCTGTCGGCGATTGCGACCGCTCTCGTCCTCGTCGTCACCAACGTCGTCGGGCCTCGTGCCCGCCCGCACCTGACGCGTATCGCCGACACGATCTCCGTGCTGTCGCTGTTTGTCCTGCTTCCCCTGGCCGTCTACCTGTGGAGCTGAGCCATGCCGTCGAGTAAAGACATCCTTGAAGCCCAGCGCTTCAATCGAAACCGCCTGATTACGGCTTTCACCTCGGGTACACCCGACGGGCGCGAGGTCGACACTCCGTCGCCCGTGCGTCCCCTCATCTTCGGGCTCGTGGTCGCCATTATCATCAGCGTCATTGGAATCGGCATGCGTGTCTTTGCGCCGAATCCGAAGCTTGGGGATGAGCAATACCAGCTCATCGACGTGAAGGGAACGGGTGCCCGCTATTTCTGGGCAAATGGCGTCCTCCACCCGATTGCGAACGTGACCACCGCAAAGCTCCTCAGCCCCGATTCAAAGCTGCCGTACACCCAGGCAACCGCGGAATCGCTCGAGAACATTCCGCGCGGCGCTCAGATCGGTCTGCCCGACGTCCCCGATGACGTTCCCAGCGCGAGCATGCTCAGTAAGCAGTGGCTCTCCTGTGACTTGGAGTCCGGGTACCACACGTGGATCGCCAAGGAGCTGCCTGCGGCGAATTTCCCGGTCAAGCAGGCGACATCCGCGCTCGTGCAGGCAACCGGTAGCGGAGACAAGTACTTCGTCGATCGGAAAAAAGGCAAGAAGTACTACATCGACTCCAGCGTGAGCCGGCTGGGTGACTGGGCGCTGTCCTTCCAGAACCTCGCCAGCTACCCGATCACCGTCGAACCCGAATGGCTTGACCTCTTCCCCTCGGGTACGCCTCTGCGCCCCTGGAGCTACAACGACATCGAGAACGCTGGGCAGCCGGCCACGAACCTGCCCGGCGACCTGAAGAACGAGGGCATCACCATCGGAATGGTCCTCGATCAGGTCGATTCCGCCGGTCAGGTGAAAAACTCCTACCTTGTGATCGACGACTCGAATCTGGTGGTCTTCAACTCGACTGCGGCGCGCCTGTATCAGGACGCCCCGCCCTCGAAGAAGTTCCCCACCGAAATGTTCAAGTACGTCGAGCCCGTCCGAGCCGTCTTCGTTGGTGACGATTGGCCTGACGTCGAGGACTTTGAGGCACCCGAGTGGTTCGACGAGAGTCGCGACGCGGCCAGTCGCACGGTCCTGTGCGCCCAGATGGACACCACTGATCGACTCAATCCGAAGTTCGACCTGGTCACCATGCCCGAGAAGCGTGCGATCGAAGCTTCCTACGATGCGGAATCTCTGCAGTCCCCCAAGGGTCCGTCGACGACGCGCAACGTGACCGTCGCGGGCGGATCTGGTGCCCTCCTCGCCCTCACGTCCGGCGGTGGCGGTGAGGCCGCGTCCTACGTCTTCGTCTCCGACCTGGGCTTCCGACACTCCCTCGGCGATGTCCCGGCCGTCTCAATGAACGCGCTCGGGTGGAGTGCGTCAGAGGCCGCCTCGGTCCCGCGCGCGTGGGGTGAGCTCATTCCGCCGGGCTCTGAGATGTCTCCGCAGGCCGCCGCCACCTCAGTGGGGATCAAGTGAGCGCCCGCCGCGCGCGTTCCCGGTCTTTGGGCCGAGGCCTCGTCGGTGCCTCGCTGATCGCAGGACTCGCGCTCGTGCCCCTCGCTGCCCCGGTCGTCTCGCCCCAGGACTCCGGTGCGTTCGGCCCCGGTGTCGCACACGCGGACCCGGTGCCGACACCGAGCGTGCGTCCGACGCCGACTCCTTCGTCATCGGCAACGACACCCGCGAGCGATTCTGAGGGCGGCGAATGCTCGCAGAACTCGCCCTCCTACATCAAGCAAACGCCCGCCATCTTCGACGCCGTCGGAGTGCGTCGTGCCTGGGAGGTCTCACGAGGCCGTGGCGTGACTGTCGCGATCATCGACTCGGGCGTGGCAGCCGGCAACCAGCACTTCCAGGGCCCGGACGGGTCCGTGGTGCTCCCCGGCATCGACCTGAGCGGTGAAAACACCGACGGGCGCGTCGACGTCGGCGAACACGGCACCGCTATCGCAGGCGCGATCGCCGCGCAGGAGCTGCCCAAGGAGATGGGATCGGGCCTCGTCGGCGTCGCCCCCGAGGCGAAGATCCTCCCGGTGCGTGTCGAGACCGGTCTTCAGGAAAACCGCCCGCAGAAGGAAGGCGAAGAGACCTTCATGTCGAAGGTGGGCCGCGGGATCCAGTGGGCTGCCGACCATGGCGCGCAGATCATCGTCGTCGCACAGTCCGCACCCGTGGGTGACCCCCAGCTGGAGGCAGCCATCAACGCCGTGCGCGGCCGAGCCCTCGTCGTGGCCTCGACCGGCAACGTCTACCAGGGCCAGGAAGCGGATCAGGTCGTCTACCCGGCCGCGTATCCGGGTGTACTCGGCGTGACCGCGTCGAACGCCGACGGATCGGCCTCGGACCAGCAGGTGCATGGCGCGCACGTCAAGCTCGCCGTGCCCGCCAGCGTCATCCTCACGACCTGGTTCGACCAGGCCGACTGCCTCGTCGGCGGATACGAGGGGGACCAGCCCCTACCGTCCTCGTCCTACGCGACCGCATACGCCGGCGGCTTTGCGGCCCTCGTGGCCTCGGCCTACCCCGACGAGGGGCCCGACATGTGGAAGTATCGCCTCGAAGTGACCGCGCTGCGTGGCACCGCCGATCAGCGTACCGACGCCCTCGGCTGGGGTGTCGTCTCGCCCTTCGATGCCCTCACCTTCACCGACATTGGCACCAGGTACGGGCCCGAACATCCCAACGCTGCGCAGCACCCGGCCCCGGCCCGGCCCGCCGTGGCCCCGGCAGACCTCACGTCGCGCGAAAACAACCTGACGATTCGCGCCTACATCGTGTCCGCGATTGCGGTCCTCGGGGCCTCGGTGCTTGGAGGCCTCGTGATCCTCTCGCACCTGCGTGGCAGGCCCGCGGTCGTCGAAGACTCGGAAGAAGACCTGTCGTGACAACTCGGACAACACGACGCTGGGGTAAGAGTGTGGGGATTCTCACAGGCTCCCTCGCACTCAGCCTCGGAGCGAGCCTCGCCCCCGTCGCACCGGCTTACGCGGCCGACCCGCCGATGACAGCCGACAAGCAGGACTACTACAAGTACTACAAGCTGAAGTCCATCCATGATCAGGGAATCACGGGCAAGGGCGTCACCATCGCGGTCCTGGACGGTGCCGTGAACCCGAACATTCCCGAACTCAAGGGCGCGAACATTCAGGATCGGACGCCCTGCGTCATGAACTCGGCCCCCGAGAATGCGGCACACGGCACCACGGTCGCGCAGATCCTGGTCTCGCCCGAGTTTGGTGTGGCACCCGACGCGACGCTCTACACCTATACGATCCCCCTGCACGGCGATGCCCCGGGATCAAACTGCACGATCTCCGGCTGGACGGGTGAAGCAAAGAATGACACGCCGCTCCTTATCGAGCAGGCGATCAACGACGGTGCCAACATCATCACGATCTCCAGTAGCTTTCCGACCGATTCCATCGACCTTCGGTGGGCCATGGCCCGGGCGCTTGCCGAGGGCGTTATCGTCGTGGCCGCGATGGGCAACGAAACCACCGAGGATCCCAGCGATTCGCTAGCCCTGTGGAAGGGAATCTGCGGCATCGGAGCGACGACCCGTTACAGTACTCTCACGGAGTACACGAACTGGGGTAACGGCGTGATGACGACCGCGCTGGGCACAGTCATGACGCGCGACACGTCGACCGGTCGCGTCGAGGAAGAGGAGGGGAACGTCCTTCGCGACCCCGATTATCGCCGGCTTCTTGGCGCTCGGCTGGCAGCACTTCGACGAGGACGTCAGCGCAGATCAGATGCTGCAGGCGCTGGCTGCAACGGGCAGAAGCGGAAACCAGTGGAACAAGTTAACCGGCTACGGCCCCGCCGATCCGGTCGCATTCCTACGTTCAGACCCGTCGCAGTATGCCAACGAGAATCCGTGCGTTCCGCAGGTCTACGACTCGGTGCCCTCATGGGACGACGTCGCCGACTATACCGACGGCGTCGTCAACCCCATTCTGATTAGTAATGATGATGTCTACGTCTACCGCGGCGTGAACGAAGAGGCAGCCCTCAGCCGCGAACACGGCTACCCGACACACATCGGCACGAGCCCCCGCTACCACAATCAGTAACGAGCCTCGACTTGCCCGAGTGCCCGAGCGTCCGAGTGTCTGAGCGAAAGGAACAGACAAGATAATGCGATCGATCGGTCGGTCCCGAGGCCCGCGTGCCCTGTGCGTGACGGTGTCGGCCTGCCTTCTCGCGGTGGGCACGCTGGTGGCTCCTGCACCGGCCGCGCACGCGCATTCTCACAAGGTGCAGGCATCCGACGAGGCCTACTATTCCCGCTATTCACTGGCTTACCTGCACGCACGCGGGTATCGCGGCGACGGCGTCATCATTGCGGTCATTGATAGTCATATCGACGCCTCAATCCCCGAACTGCGGGGCGCAGACATCCAGGACAAGACTCCCTGCAAGGTCACCAATGACGCGGAATCTGACGATCACGCGACCGAAGTCGCCCAGATCCTGGTCGCGCCCGACTTCGGGGTCGCTCCTGGCGCGACGATCTACAACTACGCGTACGCGGACGACTGGGGGGGACGTGGATTCAGACTGTGCTCTCGGCTCCAATTCGGCCGCTATGGCGCGCAAGCCGAGCCTGATTGAGCAGGCGCTCAACGACGGCGCGAACATCATCGTTATCACGTCCTCCTACAATGAGGCCGACGAGGAATCGCTGCGGTGGGCGGTTTCCCGCGCGATAGCGGCAGGCGTTCCGGTCGTCGTATCAATGGGTAACGACGGCCAGTACAACGCATCCGATACCATGGGTCCCTTCGCCGGTGCGATTGGTTCCGCTGCGCTCGCAACCGACGGAAAATACGCGGACTACTCGAACTGGGGCGACGGAGTCTCCATCGCCGCCGTCGGGCAGTTCTACGCGCGTGAGGCCAGCACCAATCAGCTAAAGACGGTCGAAGGAACCTCGTTTCGACGCCGCTGATTGCAGGCGTCCTGGCCCTGGCATGGGACGGCTTCGATGGTGACGTGCCATCGGGGCAGATTCTGCAGGCGCTGGCTGCCACGGCTCGTGGCTCGGGCAGTCAATGGAACGATCGGACCGGTTTTGGGGAGATCGACCCCGTGGCCTTCCTCGCCTCTGACCCGACGCAGTACCCGGATGAGAACCCCTTTGAAGACAAGGGTAACGATCCTGTGCTGACTTCCGACGACATCGACGATTATGTTGATGGCCTCGTGGATCCCGAAGACATTTACAACGATAACGAGTACGTCTATCGAGGAATCGACGAACGGGTAGTGGATTCTGGCGCCTACGGATTCCCAGCCCATCTGGGCACGAGCCCCCGCTACCACAATCAGTAACGAGCCTCGACTTGCCCGAGTGCCCGAGTGCCCAAGCGAAAGGAACAGACACAATGATGCGATCGATCGGTCGGTCCCGAGGCCTGCGTGCCCTCTCCGTTCTGGCCTCGGCCTGCGCGCTGGCCCTGACGGCCGTGCTCTCGCCCGTCGCCCCCGCGGCCCCCGCGGAGGCGGTGGATCGCGAGCTTACGGCAGCCGACCAGGCCTACTACTCGCGCTACAACCTGGACGCGCTGCGCGCCCAGGGGTACACGGGCGAGGGTGTGATTATCGCGGTTATCGACGGGCGTATTGACACCTCCATTCCCGAGCTGCAGGGCGCGGACATCGTCGACAAGAGTACGTGCGACGTAGGAGCCGACGCCGAGCAGGACGAGCATGCGACGTTCATTGCGCAGCTCCTGGTCGCCCCGGCCTTCGGCGTTGCGCCGAAGGCCACCATCTATAACTATCGGACTGCCCTAAGCGTTAATCAGGGTAGTGACGACTGCACGACGGCATGGAATCTCCCGACGGGACGAGCCAGTACGGAATACCTCATTGAGCAGGCGATCAACGACGGCGCTGACATTATCGCGATCTCCTCCAACTACCCGGATTCTCGCAATTCATCGATGCGCTGGGCTATTTCTCGCGCGACTGTCTCGGGTGTTCCGATCATTGCATCCGTCGGTAACGACAGCGAGTACAACCCTGATGACGAACTGGGTATGTGGGGAGGAATCATCGGTGTCGCTGCGCTCGAGGAGGATGGCACCGTTGCTGACTATTCGAACTATGGAGACGGGGTAACTCTCGCGGCAATTGGTGAAATCAATGGGCGTTCGTCAATCGACGGTAAGCTCTACAAGACGAGCGGAACATCGTACGCGGCGCCTATGGTTGCGGGTTTCCTGGCCCTCGCGTGGCAGTGTTTTAGCGGTGGTGAGGTAAGCGTGAACCAGGTTCTCCAGGCCGTGCTGGCTACCGCGTGGGGGACGAATGGGCAGTGGAACGAGCGCACCGGCTACGGTGAGATCAACCCGGCGGCTTTGCTGGCCGCTGATCCGTCGCAGTACCCGGAGGAGAATCCGCTCCTGGAGAAGGGTAGTCGTTTCGCCTTCCATGAGGATGACCTCTACGACTACTACTACGGGCTGGCGAACCCGCGCGAGGTCCTAAACGACGACTGGTACGTGTACCGTGGAGTCGACGAGGAGAGTGCTCTGAGCGAAGGGCAGGGGTATGAGGTCCATCTGGGGACGAGCCCGCTCTACCACTACTCGGGGTGAGCAGGCCGTGAGCCGCGACGCCCTCGCGAATGTTGAACATCGTGCCGACTTACGCGAGGGTGAGCGGCAGCGAGGCGTCTCATCTCGTGAAGTGTTGAACGTAGATCAAACAAGTCAGTTAGGATAACCGTATGGTAGATGTGATGGGGCAGACCCCCGAAGAATTTGAAGAGATGCTCAACGCCCAGATTGCCGAGGGTGAACGCAAGGCTGCGGCTCTGGACGAGTTCCTGGCCACGCTCGAGTCCGCTCGTGTCACTGGTTTCGACTCCCGCCGTGAGGTCGAGGTCGAGGTCAACCAGGAGGGGACCATGACCCGCGTGTCGATCGACGACGATGCCCTCGAAGGCAGCGCCTCGGACCTCGAGGAAGCCATCATGGAGGCCTACTCCGACGCCGGCAAGAACATGAGCCGCTTCCTGCGCGAGCAGGGCGACCGCCAGTTCGGCGGCGGCGATTCAGCGATGGTCGAGGTCGTCGACCGGATTAGCTCACACCTCGAGCAGCTTGGGCGCTGATCGCCATGGGTTACGATCTCGCGATTAATACCGCCCAACTGCAGGCGCATGCGACCGAGGTTGACTCGTGTGCAAGCACAATCGAGAGCGCGCAGAACATCGCCGCCGGCACACAGAACCAGGTGTCGCAGAACGCCTTCGGCATCATGTTCTTGCCGTACACGATCGTCGCTCATTACGGCATCAAGAACCTCTCCGCGATGATGAAGGACATCTCCGAAGCCGAGCGTCGCCTCGCCGTGTGTCTGCGTCAGCTCGCCGCTGAGATGCAGGCGACTGAGGGTGAAAACAAGGATCCAATGAAGAAGATCGAGGAAGACACCAAGGATCCCACCCCTGGTCCCGGCGGTGGTGGCGGCGGTGGCGGCGGTGGCACCGGCCCCGGCGGCGGCGGTGGCGTCGGCGGTGGCGGCGGAGGCTTCGGCGGTGGCGGCGGAGCTACCGGCGGTGGCGCGGCGCTCCCGACCCCTCCCAGCGGCGACGCGTCGATCGACGACAAGGACAAGGACGAGAAGAAGGAAGACGATCTTGCCTCCCTTCTGAGCGGCAACGACAAGATCTCCGTGACCGACGACGAACTGCGCGCTTTCCTCGAGAAGCAGCGCGAGGACGAAAAACGATGACCTGAAGACGTTCTATGAGCGTCAGCAGGAGGACCAGGCGCAGGCCCTCGAGCGCTACGCCGAGGCCCACCCGGGCGAGGACATCTCCGAGGTCAAGTCGCTCATCGAGCAGAACCAGCAGCAACAGCAGGACGCGATGACCGACTTCCTGGCGAAGCAACGCACGGATGAAGAGGCGCAGATTCGCGAGTTCGTCAAGGATAACCCGACGGCGACCAGCCGCGAGTTCGACACCTTCATGTCCAAGCAGCGCACCGACCAGCAGGCCAGCTACCGCACCTTCGTTGAGGAACAGCAGAAGGCCCAGAACACGCGCATCGAAGAGTTCACGAAGTCGCACCCGGATTCGAAGCCGGATGACGTGAAGTCCATCTTCGAGAAGCAGGACCAGCACGGCGATCAGGACATCGACACGTTCCTGAACCGCCAGCGTCAGGACGAGGAACGCTCCCTGCGCCGCTTTATCTTCGAAGGAGTTAAGAAGTGACTGTGAAGCAGCCCGTCTACACGCCGAGCCAGGGCATTCGTGGCTCCGACCCGATCATCAACGCAGCCGAGGACCTTATGTCCCTGGCTAAGGCGCCGAGCATGGACAGCGCCATGCAGGCAGCGGATTCCGCGCTGGACGCCGCGATCTCCATTGTCGGATCGATGACGAGTCCCATTCAGGCGGTCTCCTCGTTTGTTGCTCGCCTTGCCCTCGAGTACGTGTACCCGCTGAACATGTGGATGAACCAGCTCACCGGTGACTCCGCGCAGGTGAACGGCATCGGCGTCTCCTGGCAGTCCGTTTCCGAGTCGCTGTCGTCGATCGCGGACGAGCTGGAGTCGAGCGGTCAGAGCTCCATGGCGGAGATGTCGGGCGCATCGGTGTCCGCGTACCTGATGCGTCAAGGCCAGGTCGTTAACGCTACCCGCGGCGTCGCAGGGACTTCCGCTAAGTTCGGAAGCGCCGTCGTGACGGTCGCGAACCTCGTCAAGAAGGCACACGACCTGATTTGCGCGGTGATCTCCGAACTCGTCGGCATTGCCGTGGATGCCGCAGTGACGGCCCCGGCGACCTTCGGCGCCACCCTTGTGAAGGCGTGCAAGGAGATCATGGCGAGGGCCAAGGAGTGGGCCTCCCAGATCAAGAACATCCTCACGATGATCAAGACCGCCTTCGATGCCCTCAAGGCCATGGTCGACATGATCGGCACCGCAATGTCGAACCTGACCTCCTCCATCCGCGAGGTCGGCAAGGATTGCGCGGAGCCGGGCGGCGGCTGCTGCGGCGATAGCGAGTACACCCCGGGCAAGCCCCCGTCGCAAACCCCTGACAATCCGAAGCCCGCCCCCGAGACCCCGAAGAAGAAGACTTCGTGGTGGGAAATCTTGAAGAAGGGCGGAGAGCTCATCGACAAGGTGCGGAAGCGTCTGAAGGACAAGAAGGCTGGCGAGGGTGTGAAGCTCCCCGAGGTCAAGACCCCGAAGGGGCCGAGCAGCCCCTGGCCGAGAATTCCGGCACCGAAGATTGGTATTCTCCCTAGGACAGGTGTCGGCGGGGGCAGGACCATTCCTCGGTGAGTGTCCTGTCTGATGGCCTTATTGCGCCGCGTTGAGCGGCAGCGCTGGCTACGTCTGTGGCCCCGCACAGAAACTACTGTGCGGGGCCACAACCATGTGCAAAGGGGCTCAGGGGCGGTTGGCGAAGTACTCCAGCAGGTGAGAGTCGCCCGACACGATGATCTCGTCGTCGGCGTTGATACGCGTCGACGAGTCCGCGTACTCGAAGCGCTGCTTGGGGCGGCGGATCGCCAGCACGTTGACGCCGTAACGGCCGCGCAGGTCGAGTTCTTCGAGGGAGAAGCCTCGCACCTCCTGCGGGGGGCGCAACTTCATGATCGAGAAACCATCCTTCTCCATCTCGATGTAGTCAACCATGCGGCCACCCACCAAGTGCGCCGTGCGCTTACCAGCATCCAAATCCGGGTAGACAACATGATGCGCTCCCACACGTCGCAAGATACGGCCGTGCTGAGAGGACGTCGCCTTCACCCAAATCGAGGAAATGCCCATGTCGACGAGGTTCGCGGTGATGAGCACCGCCGCCTCCAGCGAGGAGCCCACGCCGACGACGGCGCTGCGGAACTCTCGCGCACCCAGCTGCTCGAGGGCATCCTTGGAGGTCGCGTCCGCCTCGACGAGGGGGAATCGGCCCGCGAAGGCCTGCACGCGGGCGGGGTTCTTTTCGACGGCCAGGATCTCGTAGCCCAGCTGGTCCTGCGTCACCGCGACGGCGGACCCGAAACGGCCCAGCCCGATGACGAGCGTTCCCGACTGGAGTTCCTTTGACTCGCGTTCATCTGCCATGCCCCCATTCTTCCCTGCGTGCGCCCCCAACGCGAACGCTGCGACCGCGCGTCGCTGGTATGCCCGATGTGTACGAGGCGCGGGCGTGGCGCGTCGTGAACCTAACGCCTGTTCGGGGCGCGAATCACCACCGTAGATGCGGAAATGCGAGTGTCGTGTGCGAGACGGCTGCTCTGCTTAATTGCGTGAAACGCGCGTGAAACGCTCGGGAAATGGGGTCACGTTCTCGTACTGCCTCGTTATTTAGCGGGCGGACCGGGAACGGATGGCGACCATAACCTGGGCGACGACCTCGTCAATGAGCTTCAGATCTGACCAACGGACCCGAACGACTGTCCACCCGGCGCGTTCAAGGTCTCGCTGCCGTCGCTGTTCCGCCTCGATGCTCTCGTGGACTTCGTTGACCGTGTCCCCGTATTTGATGCGGCCGTCGAATTCGATAGCGATCTTCAGGTTGGGCAGTGCAATATCGATGAAGTACGTATGGCCGGCAACCTGGACCTCTTCTTGAGTGGTCATGCCGTTGATACCCGCGCGCAACAGCGCGAGCAACACGAGGGACTCACCCGGAGACTCACATCCAGCGTCTGCGCGGTCAATGATCCAACGGGCTCGCTCGCGCCCGACGGTGTTGAGCGGAGTGTCGGCCAAGGCCTCGTGGAATTCCCCGCGCGCTTCCTCCTGACGGACGCGTGACTCATCCTGACGGAAACGATCAAACTGGCACGCCCGTGCCAACCCTGCGCAGACGATGGGAAACCCGCGCTGTTCGTTTAGTAGACGAGCGCAATCAACGACAACTCGCGCCGGTGTCGCGATTCGGAAGCCCAAGTACTTTATCGAGGGAACTTGTGATCGCGGCCGAGAAACGGTAGCTGTCACGGCTGAAAAACGTTCGTTCTTATCGATTGTGACCGCTGGGAAATGAATCCTGCGTGGTCGATCTCGAGATGACGCATACAGTGTGAGCTTCTCGATCTGGCCGTCAACGGGGAGCCCGAGAATGTACGCGGCGACGCCGCCGCTGATGACGTAATCGGGATATCGCAGACTCAGAGCGCACATGCGAGCGATGAAAACAGCTGTTCTGCGCTCGCTTAAGTTCAGTCCAATCAACCGCGCTGAAGGAATGTAAATGCCGGCCAGTAGGCGAATGAGCTCGCCTTTTTGTGTGCGCCGATGAATGCGATCCTTGGCTGCGTGCGAGTCAGTAACGACCAGTGACGAACGGATGGACTCCACGCGGTCACGCAACATCGCAACTCCTTCGTGACGGACTGGCAAACCTCTTTGTTGGTGCATGAGTCCTACTGTGTGCCGATGATGGGCGCGATTCAAGCCTTCCGCATGAGCCTGTGGATAACTACGAGTGGGAGAAGTGACCTGTGGACGCCGAGCAGTTGCCTTCCGGTTGCCGAGGTATACGTACCTTGTCGTGGGTGCTTTGTCGCGCGTGCTTTCTTGTGCGCGCCGGGCCGGTGGTGCGCGTGGATTGCTCGTTGCGTGTTGGGGCTGCGCGAAAAAGTTCGCCCTGCGGGGTGATTTGGGTCGGGAAGCGCGAAAAAGTTCGCCCTGCTCGGCAAAAATAGCCGATTTTCAGTGTTTTTGGGCTCGCTGGGAGAGTTTTTTCGCGGTTTGGCCTAGATAGAGGTGTTGTTGGGCGAACTTTTTTTCGCGCGGGGAGGCCACGGGGCACGTTGGGCGAACTTTTTTTCGCGCGGGGATGCCACGGGGCTGCTGTAGGGGCGAACTTTTTCGCGCCGCTACGACGTCAGCCACCCCAGCGATCAGCCGATGATCGGCCGTTCCTCCGGCATGCGGATGACGCGGGAGCGCTCGCGCAGGGCGAGGGCTGCTGCCACCGTCATGGAGCCGGTGCGGCCAGCAAACATGAGGAAAATCAGCACGTACTTCGCACCGACGGGCAAGATCGGGGTAATGCCGGTGGACAGGCCCACGGTCGCGAATGCGGAGGCGGTTTCGAACAGGATGATGTCGAGAGAATAGTGCGTCATTGACAGCAGGAGGACCACGGACACGGCCACGAGCGCCAGGCCCAGCAGTGACACGGCAACCGCCAGTCGGACGGCGCTCGTGGGGATGCGGCGCCCGAAGGTCTCGATGTCGCGGTCGCCTCGAGCCTCAGCGATGACGGCCAAGACGAGAACGGCAAAAGTTGTGACCTTCACGCCGCCTGCAGTGGATGCGGAGCCGCCGCCGATCATCATGAGGATGTCCTGCACGAAGTGGGTCTGGGGCTGCATGGCGCCGACGTCCAGGGCTGACAGGCCGGATGAGCGGGAGTTAACGCCGGCGAGCATGGCGTTGAGGATCTTGGAGGGAGTGTCGATCGCGCCCAGGGTTGCGGGGTTGTTCCACTCGGTGAGCGCGAGGGCGAGCGCGCCCACGAACGCGAGGATCAGGTAGGTCGACAGGGTGAGTTTGGTGTGGAGCCGCCAGTGTCGGGGTGTGCGCAGGTTCTTGGCGACGTCCATGATGACGGGGAAGCCGATTGCTCCCACGGTGGTGCCCAGGATGATGGGGATGAGCATCCACCAGTCGGTGACGTGGGGGGAGAGGCCTTCAGGCAGGATGACGAAGCCCGCGTTGTTGAACACGGAGATCGCCATGAAGACGGCGTCCCACACGGCGCGCACGGGGTCGATGCCCATCGACAGGAAGCGCGGGAGGAACATGGCGGCCAGGAGGGCTTGCACGGTCAGCGACGTAGCGATGACGGCTTTGAGGAGCGTGGAGATCTGGCCCATGGCGCCGGTGCCGGTTTCCTGCGTGGCGAGCATGCGCTGGGTGAGGCCGAGGTGGCGTGAGACGGCGAATCCGAGGATCGATGCGAGGGTCATGACGCCCAGACCGCCGACGACGATGCCGGCTGCGATGACTGCCTGCCCGAAGGGGGACCAGTAGGTCGCGGTGTCGACGGTGGTCAGGCCGGTGACGCAGACGGCGGACACGGCGGTGAAGAGAACGTCGACGAAGGGTGCGGGGGTGTCGGACGAGGAGGAGATCGGCAACATCAGGAGCGCCGTGATGACACCGATGATGAGTGCGAATGTGCCCAGAGCGAGGCGTGCGGGTGAATAGCGGGCCTGCTTGGACAGCCACGCACGCACGCGCTGCATGGTCGTGGTGGGCACCTCGCCATGCGGGTTTTGGGGGCCTTCGGGGATGCGGCGGACGATGGGGGAGGGCTGCGGGCTCAGCGGTTCCTCAGAGAGCACGGGGGACGAGGCCGTGGCGCGTCCGCGTATTAGGGAACGGGTGGCGCCGGGTTCGGGGCGTAAGCGAGGTGTCTTCCCTCGCTGCTGATGACCCTTGCGTGCCGGTGCCATCGATTACTCCTTAACGACTCTGCAACAAAAGTGGACAAAGTTGCAGTTTCCATGTGGTTGGGCAGTAGTATATTTCGTGAGGCTACGTAAGCGGTGAACGAATCGGGTTTAGCGCGCCTCGCGAGCATATCTGGGAGTCATTAATGGAACAGCAGTCGGCGCCGCGCTTTATGACTGTCACGGAAGTGGCGGACATCATGCGCGTCTCTAAGATGACTGTGTACCGGTTGATTCACAGTGGCGAAATGCCCGCGATTCGCGTCGGAAAGAGCTTCCGAGTCCCGGAGGCCGCGGTCGCCCAGATGATTCAGGCCGGTATGGCAGATCACTCTGGTGACCAGGCTCGCGTCATTGGCGGGTAGTATAGGCACGATGTGCCCGGCTCGGGCACCCATCATCCATCAGCGGTAGTACCTCTGCCGCACACACTACGAGGGAGGAACCCCATGGGCTCCGTCATCAAGAAGCGCCGCAAGCGCATGGCGAAGAAGAAGCACCGCAAGCTCCTGCGCAAGACGCGTCACCAGCGTCGCAACAAGAAGTGAGCGAGCGGAGGCCCGGCCAATTGGTCGGGCCTCTCGTGTATTCGGGGCCTATACTTGGGTGTCATGGACCGCACCATTATTCACGTTATGCGCCACGGCGAGGTGGACAATCCCAACGGTGTTTTGTACGGGCGGCTGCCCGGTTTTGGGCTGACGGAGCTGGGGCATGCGATGGCTGCCCGCGCCGCTGAGTATCTGGTGGATTCGGGTGCGGATATTGCGCGCGTGATTTCTTCGCCGCTGCTGCGCGCGCAGTTGACGGCGGCTCCGACGGCGGCCGCGTACGACTTGAGTATCCAGTCGGATCCGCGCCTCATTGAGTCGGACAACGTCTTCGAGGGGCTGCCGGTGAACACTAACCGCGCGATGCTGGCGAACCCGAAGTACTACAAGTACTACTGCAATCCGCTGCGTCCCTCGTGGGGTGAGCCCTATCGGGATATCGCGTCACGTATGAGCGCGGCCCTCTCCTCGGCGCTGCGCGAGGCCCGGGGGCGCGAGGCGCTCGTCGTGTCCCACCAGAATCCGATCGTGACGCTGACGCGCTTCGTGAACGGCCAGCCGCTGGCGCACGCGCCAAAGTCGCGCCACTGTGCGCTCGCGTCGATCACGTCGTTTATCTTCTCGGGTGCGACGCTGGTGGGCACCTCCTACGCGGAGCCCGCGGCGGACCTCGTCGCGATGGCGAAGGATATGACGCCGGGTGATTCGCAGGCGGACCTGCGCCGCTGAGCGTACCTGCCGGGCGAGCGCGTCGTATCGCGGCCACGTCGCGCCGTGACAGGGCAGTGCCCGAGGTGTGACCGAGCACTGTCCGGGGCGTGCGGTGTGAGCGTCGCTCAGTTGGCCTCGTCGCTGGAATCCTCGGCGGGGTCGGCCTCCTCATCCTCGGAACGCTTGCGCTGTTCCTTCGCGCGGCGCTCGTCCTCGCGGCGCTTGCGCTGGATGTCGCGCTCGAGGCGGAACAGGAACTCCGGGTCGTCGTCGGGGGCGGAGGGGCGCTTGGGGGCCTCGGGCGCGCGTGTCTGCTTCTTTTCTGCGCGCGATACCCAGCGCAAGACGAGCCAGGCGATGGGGCCGATGGCGGCGATCGTCGCGGTGAAGAGGATGATCATGAGCCAGATGGGCTTGGCGATCTTTCCGGGCATCTCGTCTTCGGGCGTGCGGTGCCAGTCGGCGGCAGCGTAGATGGTGACTGCGAGCATTGCGACGACGAAGACGATCCTGGCCATGCCCCTAGCATAGGGGCGTGGGCCGTCTCACGCTGGCGCGTTCACTCCGGGAGCAATCGGAGGAGCCGCGCGGCGTTCAGGCGCGCGTGACGCGGGGGAGCGTCGCGTACGAGGGGGCGGCGCCCGGCGCGAGGACCGCCGTCGATCCGGCTCGCATGCCGTCGGACACGGCCTCGGTGAAGGGCTTGCCGAGGGCCATTGCGGCGGCCAACGCGCCCACGCAGGCGTCCCCTGCACCCGTGGTGTCCACGGCCTCGCCGAGGGTGAGGGCGGGGCAGTGCCCGGCCTCGCTGCCCGACGCCCACGCAGCCCCGTCCGCGCCGAGCGTCACCATGACGTGCTTGGGGCCGAGGCCTCGTAGCGCCCGCGCGACGCCGATCGCCTCGGTGGGGCTGGCTGGAGCGGGCATGCCGAGCGTCAGACTGCCTCCGTTTCGTTGACGATGAGAACGTCGACGCGCGCCATGAATGCGGCGTCGGTGGGGCGCGCGGGGGCTAGGTTGAGTAGGACGCGCGCGCCAAACGAGTGCGCCCACGTGAGGGCTTCGGCGTTGGCGGCCTCGGGGATCTCGGCTTGGAGGACGACGATGTCGGCGGGGGCGGGGAACAGCGAGGCCTTGGCGGGCTCGACGGTCACGGTCGCGTTCGCTCCGGCGTCGAGGATGATCGTGTTCTCACCCGAGGAAGCGACGGTGATGAGCGCGGTCCCGGAAGGGCCGTCGACCTCGCGCAGATGTGTGACGTCCACGCCGTGAGACGCCAGATCCGCACGCAGGCGCTGGCCCGAGGGATCCGCACCGACCGCGCCGACGAAGAAGACGGGAACCCCCGAATGTGCGGCCGCGGCGGCCTGGTTCGCGCCCTTGCCGCCGAGGCTATAGGTGAGAGAGGTGCCCGAAAGTGTTTCGCCGGGGCTGGGGAAACGGTCGACGGTGACCGAGACGTCCTGGTTGATGGAACCGACAACGATGACGCGAGACATGGTGCTCCTTTGCGAGGGATGATTCATTGTGCCACGTCAGAGGTGCTGTGTTGTGGCTTTGGACACTTACGTGTCGGTATGTGCTCCGCGTCTGTTCGACGCTATTGAATTAAGTACCGCTTCATTCGAGTACTAGTTTCCTGTAATAGTGCTAAATGTTTGATTTGTGGTGAACTAATCGCCGTGCGCACGCTCCGATTCTTCATCTCATCACGGGCGGCAGGCTCCACCTGCCGCGTCGCCACCGTCCCCTCACAGGTCATCCGAGGGGCGGCCTCGGCCTCGTCGATCAACGTGCGCACCGTCGCCACGGACCGCGAATACGCGCACGGGCCCGCGCGCGTGCTCCTGCCGCTTCTCGGCATCTACGCTCTTGGGACGGTCTCCCTCCAGGGATTCAACCTCGTCTACCTGCGCGTCGCCCAGGACATCGGTGCGGGGGACGCCTCCGGCCTGATCACGGCGATCCCTGGCATCGTCCTCGGTGTTGCCTGCTTCCTGTACGGAACCCTCGGTGACTTCATTCCGCTGCGCCGCATCGTCGACGTGGGAATCGCGCTGATCGTCGCGGGTTCCCTGCTTGGCTTCGTCTTCTCCTCGTCGCTGGTCGGCGTCATCGTCGCCCGCGCGCTCCAAACCCTCGGATACCAGGCGGCCGCCTCCGCGTACATGATCCTGGCGACCGCCATCCGTGACCCGAAGAAACGAGGCCTCTACGTCGGTCTCATGTGCGCCGCCTTCCAGGGTGGCACCGCGATCGGCATGCTCTCGGGCGGCATTCTCGCCGACATCAACTGGGCGCTTCTCCTCCTCATCCCCCTGGCCGGCCTCGCATTCCTGCCGATCATGGGGCGCCGAGTCCCCGCGCGCGCCCGCGCCGGACGCGTCGACGTCGTCGGCCTCGCGATCTTCTCCTCGCTGGCCCTGCTGCTCACCCTTGTCGCCGCGAACCCGCGCTGGTGGCTCATCGCGGGCCTCGTCCTCGGCGGCGTCATCTTCTGGCGATACATCGGGCGTGCGCGCACACCCTTCATCACGCGTTCCTTCTTCACGAACGTTCCGTGGGCGCGCTCGATCAGCCTCATCCTGATCGTCTACTGCATGAACTTCACGGTCGCGCCCCTCATGAACGGCATCGGTGCCGCCAACTACGGGCTCACGCCCGCCCAGGTGTCCGTGCGCCTCCTGCCCGCCTACTGCGTCGCCCTGGCCACCGCCATGACGTCGGGTGCCGTCATGGCTCGCATCGGGCGCGGGCGGACCGTACGCGCGTGCGTCAGCCTCATCCTCGCGGGTACCGCCCTCCTCGCGCTGTGCATGAGCATGGGGCCGTGGGTCATCACCGCCGCCATGTGCTTCATCTACGCGGGCTTCGGCGCCCTGTTCACGCCCATCTACGACACCGTGTTCGCGACCGTCGCTCCGGGGCAAAACGGGCGCGCCGTCGCCATGAACGACCTCGCCATGCAGGGCAGCGCCGCAATCGGCATCGGCGTGTTCACGCCCCTGCTCGCCTCGGGGGCCTTCCGGGCCATCGCCCTCGTCTGTGTCGTCGCAGCAGCGACCGGCATTGCGGGCGACTGGCTGCACGAATACCTGTACCGCCGCGGGCGCTGACGCGCTACTTCAGCTAGGGGTTCCGAGTCGCCCGAGGAGCGCGTAGCGCGAGTGGTCGCGCTCCTCGGCGTGCTGCTGTTTGTTGGGTCATCCTGTCCTGCGGGCGGAAGGTTGGGGTCAAACCAGTCGGGGATGCGTCCGGGCTGGTCGATCATCTGTGGCGGGTTGCCAGTGGACCCATCCGAGGGCGTGCCCTGGGTGTAGTAGTAGGTGGAGGTTTCCTCGCCGATCCGTGTCGTCGCTGAGACGACGGCGTGGTACTCCTCGTTAGTCCACAGGTAGTCAACGATCTCAACTCCGCCGGAAGTCCAGCGTTTTTCGGATAGCTCGAATCCGAGGGGGAGGAGACGAGCGTTGTAGGTGTCGCGGATGTGGTCGGTGTCCAGCTCGGCGAAGAAGAACATGCGCGTATGGAAGGAATATAAGGTCTTTCCGTCGTCCATGTATCTAGCGATGAAGTAGTTGTTCTTGTACGCCAGGAAGTTCTCGGCGGTGACGAGCTCGTTGCGTGCGGCGATGATGGCGGGCTCGAGGTCGCGCTGGAAGGCCTCGACGGACTTGACCTGGGAGCTGAGCGGGCTCATGGATCCTCCAAAAAACGGTGCGCATGCGGCGCATGCGATAACTGAAAAAAGTGTGAGAAGGGCGGTGAAGAGTTTTCTCATGAGGGAGGGTTGCCTCCGATGACGCTGCCGATGTCCCGGTTCGCTTGGGTGTCTTTTGTGAAGTAGTCGCTGTGAGATCCGAAAGGATCCGGGACGGGGAGCGGAAGTATGTTTCCGGGGCCCTTTGTCCATTTGATTCCCCCTACGTCACCCGAGAGATGCTTGTAGCCATCCATCTTGGCGGGGTTTTTCCCGAACGAAGAATCTGGGCCAACTCCTTGGACCATGTCGTTCACGCGCGGGGCGGCACTGACGTACGTGTGTCCTTCGGGGACATGGAACTCACCCACGTCCTGAACGCCCGAGCCGGGCGAGCCGAATTGAACGAGATCGTCGATGACGCCGTCTCCGACAAGTGTTGCGGCTATACCTGCGGTGGTTGAGCCGTAAGAGTGGGCGGCGACAGTGATGTGGGCGTCTCCGGCCCCGTGCTCGCGCGCCGCGTCGATGCCGGTCAGGAAGCTGGAGAGCTTCTTGGCACCCGCCTGAGCCATGTCGGTGTTTGATGCACGGATGACACCGGGAGGCGCATCGTAGCCGAAGAACGAGACCATCGCTACCTTTTGTCCGTGGCCTGCTGCTCTTTCTGCGGATTCGCGCATGACTGTGGCGTGATCGTCGTAATCGAGGATGGAACCACCCTTGCCGTTACCTGCGACGCTCGTCGTCATGCCGGGCACGATGACACCGATGTGATCGGCGTCGTCCGGATTATTCTGCGAGACGGCCGCGAGGATATTCGGCCCGCTCGGGTCAAGCTGCATCAGGTAGCGAGGAACGCCGTCGGCCTCCTGCTTGAGGGTCTGGTCAATTTGATCCAAAGCCTTGACACGAGCTGATAGGCGACTGAATTCCTCAAGTTCTTGGCCGTTCATGTGGGGGCCCGTCTTCGCGACGTACGCGTCCAGCTCCTCCTTTGCTTGCTTCTGGAGCCGTGGCAGCATGATGCGGTTCGCCTGGTTGCGCGACGTGTAGTCGACGCCCTCAAGGTTGCCGATGACATCGGGATGCTGTTCGATCATCCACTGCTTGTCGTCGTCGGATAGGGAGCTCCACCAAGACGCGACTTCCTGCGGGGAGGCTCCGGGGGGTGGCAGCGAGGGACGCACCTTCTTGGAAGCAGAGTAGTGAACGTTGTTGTCGTAGGTTCCCGCGTCCAACGCGGATACTTTCTGCGAGAGAGACTCGACGAGTTCCTGGGCTCGTCTGAGGGCTGTGTTGACACGCTTCTGTGCGGTGTCGACCATGTACTTGATATCGAGGATATTCTTTCCGGCCTTTTTGAGCCTCTTCACCTCCGCTGCATCCATTGACACATTTCCGCTCGAGTCAATAGTCATTCGCCACGTGTTGGCCAGCTGCTTTGCGTCGTCAGCGTTCGCGCGAACTTCGTTAATGCCCTGAACGCCTCAGAGGCGATCTCGGCTGAGCTGATGAGGAAGTTGACTTCCTTCTCGATAGCCATAATCTGCTTGCGCAGTGCGGCCTTGGCGGCCTTGATTGTGTGGCCCGAACCAATGAGGCTGTCCAATCGTTGTCCGAGGTCGTCGCCAACGGTCTGCAGCTTGCGCTGCTTGTTTTCGCACTCAACTGCGTACTCCTGAAGCGGCGCGGCTTCCCATTGCTGAATGTCTGTCCAGTTCACGGCTTCATCACCGAACCCGGGGCAACCGTGCCCATCGGCGCGTGCGCGCCCATCGGGGCGTGCGCGCCCGGCGTGTAGGAATCATTGCTCATCGTGGCCTCCGCTTAAACGGTGAGTAGTGCTGCAGGTCATCCTATCTGACAGATGGTCGTTTTTCATCGCTCGAGGAGACCCTGCGAGCACAAGGAGCCCCGGCCTCGTCGATGAAAACCTAGGAAATCACGAGGGCAATGGCTGCGAGAACACTCCAGGAGAGGGTGAAAAAACCGGTGTTTCGCAGCACCGTGATGAGCTCGCGGCCCGAGGCGCCGGTGAGGACCGGCATGCTCACCCCGGCTGCCCATGCTCCCGCGCCCACGCCCAGCGCGCCAGTCGCGAAGGGGGTGCAGCCCCACCGCGACGCCCAGCATGATGATCAGCACAACCGGAATCCACGCGCACGCCGCAAACACCGAGCGCGACGGGCGATCGCCCAGGCGTACGGCGGCGGTCATCTTGCCCGATTCGCGGTCCGTCGGAATATCTCGAATGTTATTGGCCATCAGCAGCGCCACCGACAGCAGGCCCAGCGCCGACGCGCTCATCCACAGCCACCACGGAGCCGACTGTACCTGCGTCCACGTCGTTCCCACGCACGCCAGCAGGCCAAAGAACACGAAGACCATCAGCTCGGACAGGCCGATGCCCATGTACGCGTAGGGGTGTTTGCCGCCCGTGTAGAACCACGCGGCCACGACCGCCGCGGTGCCCGCAGCGATCAGCCACCAGGTGCCCGACACGGCAACCAGCGCGAGGCCCGCGACCCCGGCCACCGCAAACGACCCCAGCGCGGCCGCCAGGACTGTCCTCGGCTTGGCGAGGCCACCGCCCGTCAGACGCGCGGGCCCCTTGCGGTTGTTATCCGTCCCGCGAATGCCATCCGAATAATCGTTCGCGTAATTGACCCCCACCTGCAGCGCCAGCGCCACCAGTAGCGCCAGGGCAGCGCGCGCCGCGCTGAAACCTCCCAGGTAGTGCGCGGCGGCCGAGCCCACGATCACGGGTGCGGCGGCGGCAGGGAGGGTGCGCAGGCGTGCGCCTTCAATCCAGTCAGAAACGGAAGCCATGCCCACCAGTGTAGTTGGAGCGGGCACGGGTCCGGGCAGCGGGTTAGCGCACCCACTCCCGCTCGGTGCCCGAGGCCTCGGCCGCGGCCTGCGCGGCGGCGGCGCGGTCGATCTTGTCGAAGCCCAAATAGGGGAGGGCCTCGACGGTCACGACCCGGCGAGGAGCCTGCGCGCGCCCGATATGCCCCGCCGCATGCTCGCGGATCGCCGAGCCGAGCTCCGCCATCTCCAGCGAATCCGACGGCATCGAACCGACAACCACGAGAGCGGTCACCACGTGGCCCCACTTCTCGTCCGGAGTGCCCAAATCCACGCGTCCGAAATGCCCTCGAAGGACCGCACCGCGCGGCGCACCGGCCCCGGTGCGATCGACAGGCCGCCCGAGACGATCACGTCATCCGCGCGACCGCGCACCTCCACCTTCCCTGAAGCCCGGATAATGCCCAAGTCCCCGGTGAGCAGCCAACGGTGGCCGCCCTCGTCAAAGAAGGGGCTGTCCGCGTCCAGGTAGCGAGTCATGAGCGTCGGGCCGTGGATCGCCAGGCGCGTACGCCCATCCCAATCCACCGCACGCACCGACGTGCCCGGCAGAGGCTTGCCGTCGTACACGCAGCCGCCCGCCGTCTCCGTCATGCCGTAGGTGAGGTGCACCTTCAGGCCAGCCTCGGTCGCGCGTGCGAGCAGCTGCTGGTTGGTCGCCGCCCCGCCCACGAGGATCGCCGCCAGCGAGCGCATCGGCCCCACGACCTCCTCGCCGGCGTCGAGGCACTGGGCGAGCTGGGTGGGTACGAGGCACAGGTAGCCGGGCATATCGTCCTGCGTGGCACCCTGAATCGCGGGCAGGAGCGCGCGGGGATCAAAGCCTTCCGAGGTGTCGACGATCTGCGGGTTCGTCTCCGCGACCGCCGCGCGCAGCAGGATCATTGCGCCCGCGATGTGGTGTGCAGGCAGCGCCAGGATCCAACGGCCCGGGCCATCCAGGGTCAGCTCGGTGGCCTTCGCCGACGCCATGAGCGCCTCGATCGACAGGCCAACGAGGCGCGGGGTACCCGCGCTCGACCCCGACGTCGGGACGACCAGGTCAATGCCGTCGAAGAAATTCGGGTCCGCGTTGATCGCCTCGGCGAGGCCGGGGTAGCGATCCTGGGGGAAAGCCTCCTCGGGGGTCACCGCGGAGCCGCGAAGCGTCGCCGGGGGCACGTCCTCCGGGGCGCGCAGAACGACGACCGTGTGCGGCGCCGGATGATCCGGGTCTGCCTGACGCTCCTCGTAGAGCTCCACGAGCTTATGAATCGACGCATTCGCCAGAGCAACCGCGCCGATAGCGGTGCCTCCGGGCACTACAAGAAGTCGCGGCGCAGTCATGATGAGCCTCCCAATGTCAACGGCGAACGCATATACGACCAGGATAGAGGCTTGCGTTCTCGCAGGTGGTGAGGTACGTCGCGGCAATAATCACGTTTGGTGCGTGAAACCTTGATGGTGTGGTCATTTTTATGTGGCACACTGCGCAACTGAAATTTCAACCGTCTACTTTCGTGAGCCTGCTCGAGGCTATAGGATGGCGTCGATGTTCAAGAATCTTTCCGCTAAAACCAGGTGGGCGATCGGCGCGGTGTGCGCCCTCGTCCTCGTTGTCATCTGCGCCGGCATCGTGTATGCGGCCAACTACTCCGGACGCGCCCTGCCGGGCACGACCGTCGCCGGCACACCTGTCGCGGGCATGACCCGCGACCAGGTGATCTCCGCCGTCAACGAGCGTGCCGACGCCACGACCGTCACGCTCACCGTCGAAGGTAAGCCCACCGAGGCCTCGCTCAACGAAGCGGGTGTCACGGTCGAGGCCGACGAGACCGCCGACGCCGCCATGAAGGGCTCCACGTCCCTGCCCGCGTTCGTCAGCGCCATCTTCTCCAAGCGTGACGTCGAACCCGTCCTCACCGTCAGCGACGAATCCATCAAGAAGCTCGCAGCGACCGCTAACTCGACCCTCACCTCGGAAATGAAGGACGCCTCGGTTATCGTTGCCGAAGACGGCGAATCCTTCACCGTCACCCCCGCGCAGAACGGCAACGGCGTGTCCACCGAGGACGTCGCCTCCGCCGTCAAGCAGGCGGGCACCACCCTCACCTCCGTCACCCAGGACGTGAGCGTGCGCCAGATGGAACCCTCCATCACCACCGAGAACGCCGAGGCCGTTGCCGAGAAGGCCAACGCCCTCCTCGACACGCCCATCGAAATCTCCGACGGCATCGACACCTTCACCGCCGAGCGCTCCGACAAGGTCAAGTGGGTCGAATTCCTCACCAAGGATGACGGCAGCCTCGACGACCCGTCCATCGACGCCGTCAAGGTCGCCGACTGGGTCAACGCCCTGGCCGCAAAGACCGACGTCAAGCCCGAGAACCGCGTCGACAACGTCGACTCCGAAGGCAACGTGCTGACCACCGCCCGCGAGGGCAAGAAGGGCCTCAAGACCAACAACACCGAACAGATCACCAAGGACGTCGTCGCCGCCATGACCGACGGCAAGGCGTACGAGGGCCTGTTCCACTACGACGACGTCGAGCCCGGCTCCGAGACCAAGCAGTCGCCGAAGGCACCGAAAACCTGGTCTACCAGGCTGCCGAAGGCGAAAAGTGGGTCGATATCAACCTTTCCGACGCCACCGTCACCGCCTATGTCGGTGGCAAGGTCGCCGGCGGCCCCTTCTACATGGTCCCCGGCGCCCCCAACACCCCGACCGTCACCGGCACCTTCCACGTGTACCTCAAGTACGACGTGCAGACCATGCGCGGTGAGAACGCTGATGGTTCCAAGTATGAGACCGAAGGCGTCCCGTGGGTCACCTACTTCACCGGCTCCTATGCGATGCACGGCGCCCCCTGGCGCTCCTCCTTTGGCTGGAGTGGCTACGGCGGCTCCCACGGCTGCGTCAACATGCCCGTCGACGCCGCGAAGTTCATCTACGACTGGACCGACATGGGTGACACGGTGGTCGTGCACTACTGACACGCGTCGTGCGCTGATCGCCACTGAGCATTGAGGGCGGGCCGGAACCGAGGGGTTCCGGCCCGCTTTGTTGTGCCTGTGGCGGTTGCCTGTTGCTTGTGGCCCCGCTGGTGTTGCTTGTGGCCTCACGGGTGTTCCGGGCACCGGAGGGTCCGGCCGCTGTGTGTGCCGGTGGGCGGCGGCCCGCCCGCGAGCCGTCCGCGCTGCGAGCTTCGCTCGGCGCGTCGTCTCGAAGCCCGGCCAGGCCCCGCCGCCGCCCACCGGCACTCGCGGCAGGTCCCTCCGGCACCCTCCACGCCGGCGGCGCCTGTGCTTCTGGTGTGCCCGGCCAGGCCCCGCCACCGACCACGGGCACCGCAGCCAGGCCCTGCGGTCCCTCCGGCGCCCTCCAATCGCCCGGTGCTGGGGAGTGATGCGCCCAAACTGCGGACCACCTCGGTGAAAATGGGCGAAATCGGGGTGTTTCGGGCGAGGTGGTCTGCGTTTTGGGCACATTGTGGTTGTGGGTACGAAGAGGGGCGCAGGCCAGGTGGCCCGGTGGTGTGAAACCCCTGTCGCCTTTGCTCGTGCAGGCTGAGCCTCAACTGAAACCGCCACCGCCTTTGCTCGCTTGTGCCTGCGTGGGATTGAAACCGCCATCGCCTTTGCGGGTGAGAAATGGGCGTTTTTGGTGCAGTTTTTGGGCGCAGAGGTGACGTCGGTTTCAGCAGTCCCTTGTTGGGGGCGAGCAGTGGTGTTGTTGGTTTCAATGTCGCCATGTTTCTGAGTCCTGTGCGCGAAATTTGTCGCCCTGCATCGCCCGCTCCTCCAGCGGTGCGCGAAATAGTTCGCCCAGCACACGAAAAATGGCTCAAAATGGGCGTTTTATGGCGCGCTGGGCGAACTTCTTCGCGGAAATGCCGCTGGAGGGGTTGTGTTGGGCGAGTTTTTTCGCGGAACTGCTGCGGAATGGTGCGCTGGGCGAGTTTTTCGCGGAACCGCAGGCCCTCATGGTGGGCGTGTGGTGCGGCCGCAGTGGCTGCGGCCGCCCCTCATCAGCTGGGGACCAATTTCGCATGCAATTCCCCCACGACTCTTTCAAACCATGAATTTACAACGTTGGAATTGCAACGTTTTCAGACTTTATTGAATCTTCACCCAATCGAATTGCATGCGACTTGTGAGGGGCGGGCGGGTTATGCCTTGCTGACTGGCCTCGTCATGGCTCTTGATTGGAGGCGGTGTTGCCCCACGCCGCGGCATACGGTTGGGTCATGTGAGTGAGACACGGTAGTCTGCGCCTAATGGCAGCGGGCCGGTGGCCCGACCTCAACGTATGGCAGGTGCTCCATGTTCTTCTGTAACGATGCGCTACACCCCCACGGTAACGGCCTGGGTGCCGACGAGTGGTGGAAGGGCGCGGTCGTCTACCAGATCTACCCGCGCTCCTTCAAGGACTCCAACGGGGACGGCTTCGGTGACCTCGAAGGTATCCGACAGAAGCTCGACTACCTGCAGGCCCTGGGCGTGGATGTCCTGTGGCTCTCGCCGATCTACGCCTCCCCGCAGGCGGACAACGGCTACGACATCGCGGACTACTACGACATCGACCCGATGTTCGGCACGCTTGAGGACTTCGACCGCCTGCTGGAGGGCGTGCACGAGAGGGGCATGCGCCTCGTCATGGACCTGGTCGTCAACCACTCCTCCGACGAGAACCCGTGGTTCGTCGAGTCGCGCTCCTCGCGGGAGAATCCGAAGCGCGACTGGTATATCTGGCGCGATCCGCGGCCCGGGTTCGTGGGCGGCGAGGCCGGGGCTGAGCCCAATAACTGGGGGTCCTTCTTCTCCGGCTCGGCCTGGGCGTGGGACGAGGCCACGGGCCAGTACTACCTGCACCTGTTCCACAGGAAGCAGCCCGACCTGAACTGGGACAACCCCGAGGTGCGCGCCGCCGTCTATCGAATGATGAACTGGTGGCTCGACCGCGGCGTCGACGGCTTCCGCATGGACGTCATCAACCTGATCTCGAAGGACCCGGGCCTGCCCGACGGCGTCGTCTACCCCGGGCGCGCGTGGGGCGAGGGCTTCCCGCATTTCTCGCAAGGCCCGCACCTGCACGAATACCTGGCTGAGATGCGACGCGAGGTGTTCGAGGGGCGCAGCGGCATGATGACGGTCGGCGAGTGCCCCGGCGTGCGCCGCGACAACGTCCTGCTCTTCACGGACCCGGCCCGGCGTGAGCTTGACATGGTGTTCCAATTCGATCACGTCGACCTCGGCCTCGAGGCGGGGAAGTTCCACCCGCGCCCGCTGCGTCCCGGCGAGCTCGCCGACTGCCTGAGCGCCTGGCAGGAGGCCCAGGGTGAGGTCGGCTGGAACAGCCTCTACCTGGACAACCACGACCAGCCGCGCGCCGTCAGCCGCTTCGGCGACGAGGCCCACCGGTACGAGTCCGCGACGGCCCTGGCCACGGCCCTGCACCTGCTGCGCGGCACGCCCTACGTGTACCAGGGCGAGGAGCTCGGCATGACCAACGGGGCGTTCCATGGCCTCGACGATTTCCGTGATGTTGAGGCCCTGCGCTACTACAACGAGGCGGTGGCAGCGGGGGAGAGCCCCGAGTCCGTCCTGGCGGGTATGCGCGCGATCGGGCGCGACAACGCGCGCACCCCCGTCCAGTGGGACGGAAGCGAGAACGCCGGCTTCACGGAGGGCACCCCGTGGATCGGCGTCACCCCGAACTACACGGAGATCAACGCCGCCGCACAGGTCGACGACCCGTCCTCCGTGTACGCCTACTACCGCGCGCTCGCGGACATCCGCCACGGTCTGCCCGTCATCGCGGTTGGCGCATACGAGCGCATTGCGACCCCCTCGCCCGCTGTTTTCGCCTACCGGCGCACTCTCGGCGAGGCCGTGGTAACCGTCCTCGTCAACCTCTCCTCCGAGCCCGCGCCCCTCGGTGACGCGGCTCGTGAGGTCAGCGGGGATCTCCTCTTAGCCAACCGCGACCTGCCCGAGGAGGACCGGGGCGTCCCGGAAACCCTCGGAGAATGGGAGGCCCGAGTCTACCTCGCGTAGGCGACGAAGGCCCGGGATCGGCGAGATCCCGGGCCAACGCATTGAGGAATTCCTCGGCAGGAATGCCCTCAGTAGTAGTAGGGGTAATCCTCCCAGCGGGGGGCGCGGTGCTCGAGGAAGGCGTCGCGCCCCTCTTGGGCTTCGGCCGTCATGTAGGCCATGCGGGTGGCCTCGCCCGCGAAGACCTGTTGGCCGGCCAGGCCGTCGTCGGCCAGGTTGAAGGCGAACTTGAGCATACGGATGGCCTGGGGGGACTTCGTCGCGATGGTCGCGGCCCACTCCAGGGCGGTCTCCTCCAGCTGGGCGTGGGGGACGGCGCGGTTGATGACGCCCCAGCGCTCGGCGGTGCGCGCGTCGTAGCGCTCGGCGAGGAAGAAGATCTCGCGCGCACGCTTATCCCCGGCCTGGCGGGCCAGGAGCGCCGAGCCGTAGCCGGCGTCGAAAGACCCGACGTTCGCGTCCGTCTGCATGAATGCCGCGTGCTCGATGGAGGCGACCGACAGGTCCGCGACCACGTTGAGGGAGTGGCCGCCGCCGGCCGCCCATCCGGGGACGGCAGCAATGACGACCTTCGGCATCGTGCGGATGAGGCGCTGGACCTCCAGGATGTGCAGGCGCCCGGCGCGCGCGGGGTCGATCTGCTCGCGTCGCTGAGCGGTGGCGGCCTCCGGGTCTGCGCCCTCGACCTCGTAACGGTAGCCGTCGCGGCTTCGCACCCTTTGATCGCCGCCAGAGCAGAAGGAGTATCCGCCGTCGCGCGCCGAGGGGCCGTTGCCCGTCAGGATGACGGCCGCGACCGAGGAGGTCTGGCGCGCGTGGTCGAGCGCGCGGTACAGCTCGTCGACCGTGCCGGGGCGGAAGGCGTTGCGAATGTCGGGGCGATCGAAGGCGATGCGCACGACCGGCATGTCGGTGCCCTCGGGGCGTCCGTCGGCCTCGGGTCCGCGCGAAATGCCGCGGTGGTAGGTGATGTCGGCGAAGTCGAATCCCTCGACCTCGCGCCAGCGGGTCGGGTCGAAGGTGTCGGACACGAAGGGGAGAGCACTCATGTGTCGGATTTTAATCGACGAGGCAGTGGCAGGCGTCGGGGTGTGCGCTTGCGAGGGGGCTGGCGGAGTTGCCGACGAGTCTGGGCCGACGGGCATGCGTGGGGAATGGGGTGCGCACCCTAACCAAACGGAACAAACTCTGCTTACGGGTAACCGTTCTATATGCCTTCTTGACACTTGCAGATGTGCCGCGTGAGACGCGCCTACTTACCATGTGTTCAATCACCCTCGAGTGTCTGTCACTTTGTGGCACTTACTGCGCAATTGGTTACAAGTTGATGCGCGTAAGATTTGTCGATAGTGCGAGGTTGCGCGATAATATTACCGGTAAGTAAGGAGGGTTCTTGTGAACGCAGCGCAGCAACCGACGCTCATGCGCATTCCGATGCGCACGCTCAGCCGTCAAACGCGTTATGCCCTCGAAGGCGTCGACGACATCCTTGTGTACAAGGTAGCGATGACGACGCGCTTCCGCGGCGTGACTCGCCGCGAGGGGCTCCTCCTGCACGGACATGCCGGTTGGGGAGAGGCTGCGCCCTTCTGGAACTACGACGATCTGGAGTCCTCGCGCTGGCTGGCCGCAGCCCTCGAGTCCGCTCGCCGTTTCCCTCCGGTGCCTCGACGCAAGTTCGTGCCCGTCAACGTCACGATCCCCGTCATTTCGCCTGAGGAGGCCTACGAGCGCGTGAAGGCCTCGGGCGGGTGCGCGACCGCGAAGATCAAAGTCGCCGAGCCCGGCGTCAGCGTTGGGCGCGACTGCGCCCGTATCGCCGCCGTCGCCGACGCCCTGCGCGAGACCGTGGGCGGGCAGGCGATGATCCGCCTTGACGCCAACGGCGCGTGGGAGGTCGATGAGGCTCGAGAGGCCATCCCCGCAATGGCCTCGGCCGCCGGCGTTGTCCCCATCGAGTACGTCGAGCAGCCCTGCCTGACGGTGGATGAACTGGCCCAGGTGCGCCGATCCGTGGACGTGCCGATCGCTGCCGACGAGTCGATCCGCCGCGCCGAGGATCCCCTGGAGGTGGCCCGCAAGGAGGCCGCCGACGTCGTCATCATCAAGGTTGCGCCCCTCGGAGGCGTGCGTGCTGCCCTGAAGGTCGCCCGCAAGAGCGGCCTCGGCGTGGTTGTGTCCTCCGCCCTCGAGACCTCCGTCGGCCTGTCGGTCGGCGTCGCCGCGGCTGCCGCCGTTCCCGGTGTGCCCCGGGCCGCCGGACTGGCCACCGCCTCGCTGCTGGTGGGTGACGTGACCCGGCCCCTGATTCCCGAGCGCGGCCGCCTGCCCGTGGGGCGGCGCGAACCCGACCAGGAGCTCATCGACCGCACTCCGGTCGACGGCGATCTCGTCTCCCGCTGGGGCATGCGCCTCGAAGGCATGGCTGAGCATCTGGGGGCTGGGGGCCGGTAGGCTGGGCGCATGCCCTCCGTCGATACCGCCAGCGCTATCCTTGAGTCCCTGGATGCCCTGGGCGTCACGCACGTCCTGTACTGCCCGGGTTCGCGCTCCGCGCCCTTCGCCTACGCCCTCGAAGCGGGTTCTTTCGGTGGTGACGCGCGCGCCGTCCTGGATGAGCGCGGCGCAGGTTTTGCGGCCGTCGGCTTGGCACGCGCTGGGGCCCTGCCTGCCATCGTCGTCACCTCAGGAACCGCCGTCGCCGAGCTGGCCCCCGCGGTCCTCGAGGCCTCCCACGCGCGCCTGCCGCTCCTCCTCCTGACTGCCGACCGCCCCGGCGAACTGCGCGGTGTCGGAGCGTCCCAGGCGACCGACCAGGCCGGTTTCTTTGGCACGCACGTGCGCGCGAGCGTTGACCTGGAGCCGCAGGAGGCCTCGCCCTCCCTGGTTGGCCACCTCGCCCGCGCGGTCGCCGCCGCCTGCGGGGCACCCAGTGGCGCGCCTGGCCCCGTGCAGGTCAACGTTGCCTTCCGTGATCCGCTGACCCCCGTCGGTCCCGCTTGCGACTGCGGGGCCGAGGCCGGGGCTTCGTTCGTCCCTCGTCCGACCCTGGTGCTGCGATCCTTCGCGACGCCGGAGCGCTGGGAGGACGTGGTTGGCCCTGGTGCCGCCGGGCTGATTGTTGCGGGTGAGGGGGCCTCGCCTCGCGCCCGCGAGTGGTCGCGCGCCTCGGGCTTCCCGCTGCTCGCGGAACCGGCATCGGGCGCGTGGAAAGACGGGGAGTGACCCCCTTCGAGCAGTCCCTCGTGGCTTCGGAGCTCGGGCGTGAGGTCGACGCGGTTGTCGTGACCGGCCGTCCGACGCTGTCCCGACCGATTCAGGCCCTGCTCGCGCGCCCCGACGTGCGTGTCGTCGTCGTTGACCCGCACAGCCCGTGGGTGGACATCTCGGGCAACGCCTCGGTCGTTGTCGCCGACCTCGAGCCCGCCCGCGAGCCGATCCGCGCCGCTCAGGCCGAGTGGGCCTCTCGCGTGCGCGACGCCGCTCGCGAGGTGGGCGAGCGCATCGACTCCCTGCTCGCCTCCGGCTCCGGGCGCACGATGCTTGACCTCGCGCGGGCCGTCGCCGCCTCGACGAGCGGCCCCCTCGTGCTGGGTGCCTCCAACCCCGTGCGCGCCTTCGACCTCGCCGTCCCCACGCTGGCGGGGCGCGCCGTCCACTCCAACCGGGGGCAGGCCGGCATTGACGGCACCATCGCGACCGCCGTCGGCATTTGCCTGGGTTCCGGATGCGCGGACGATGCCTCGGCCCCCACGTGCGAGCGCGTCACCGCCGTCATCGGTGACCTCACGGCATGCCACGACGCCTCCTCCCTCGCCCTGGCTTCGAGCGTGGGAGCGAATCTTGACATCGTCGTCGCGGACGACCAGGGAGGCGGAATCTTCGCCACCCTCGAGCACGGGCGCGCCGCCAGCCCCGAGGCCTACGAGCGGTGGTTCGGCCTCGCTCAGCCGGTGGACTACGAGGCGCTCGCGGCCGCATACGGCGTGGCCTTCGCGCGAGCCGACGAGCCTTTCGAGCTGGAGGGGCTTCTTGCCCAGCCTGCCGGTGGTCCTCGGTTGATTCACGCGCCCGTCGAGCGCGCCGCGCACCTGTACCCGGCGCTCCGCGACGTTCTCTCCTGAGGGAGTGTGTGTTCGCTGTGAGGTTGAACGGTTTACAGGAAACTTCCAGGACGCTCCCAGTGACCCTTTGAGGAAACGACCCATACTGGTGGGCAGATAACGAACTGACACCAGAGGAAACCATGACTCAGCCTGATATTCCGGCCCGCGACGCCGACTCGTCGCGCGACGTCGACGCCGCCTCGGCCCCCAGCTACCCGCAGCGCTCGACGGCTCAGGACCACTCGGCCACCCAGGAGCTTCCGGCCGCGCAAGACGTCACGCGCGAGATGCCCTCTGCCGCGACGATCCCCGCGCCGCCCGCAGGCACGGTTCCGCCGGCCACAGCGCCGGTGGCCGACCCCTCCGCCCAGCAAGCCCCCGCCGCCGGCACTCAGCAAGCCCCCGCGGCCGGCGGCACGTACTCCGCTCCCGCTGGCGAGCCCTACGGCGGATACGCGGCCCCGGCCTCGCCGGAAGCCTTCGCGTCGCCCACCGTCATCGTGACGAAGAAGGGCCCGGGCTGGGTCGCCCTCCTCTGCGCGATGCTTCTGACGATCGGCCTGACCCTCGGCGCCGTGTTCTACGCGCGCCCCGCGCTGCTGCGCGCGTCCGCGCCCACGAACCTCAACGGGGGAACGGTGGCCACCGTGCCCGCCTCGAACAGCTCCGGGACGGACTGGACGGACGTTGCCGCCGCCGTGTCGCCCGCCGTCGTGACCATTCAGACGCAGGGCGCCTCGTCGGGCGGCACCGGCTCCGGCGTCATCTACGACGCGCAGGGCGACATCGTCACCAACTACCACGTCATCGCGTCCGTCCTGGGCGGTGGACAGATCCAGGTGACCCTCGCTGACGGGCGCCTCTACAGCGCCAAGGTCGTCGGCCACGACAAGACCACCGACCTGGCCGTCATCCGTCTGGACAACCCGCCTTCGAACCTGACCGTCGCGCGTTTCGCCTCCTCTGCAAACCTCGAGGTCGGTGCCCCCGTCATGGCGATCGGCGCTCCCCTGGGCCTGTCGAACACGGTGACGACCGGCATCGTCTCCGCGCTCAACCGCCCCGTCGAGGTCTCGATGGACGAGGACTCCTCGTCGCAGGACACGCAGGCGTCCTCGGACCTCGTGGTGACGAACGCGATCCAGATCGACGCGTCGATCAACCCCGGTAACTCGGGCGGCCCCCTCTTCGACACGAGCGGCGCGGTCATCGGCATTAACTCGTCGATCAAGTCACTCGCTACCTCGTCTGACGGGCAGGCGGGCTCGATCGGCCTGGGCTTCGCGATCCCCTCCGACCTGGTCGTCTCTGTTGCTGATCAGCTCATCGCCTCCGGCACTGCCTCGCATGGCATGCTCGGCGTGACCGTCAAGGCGGCGACCACGACCGTCGGCTCCGACACCTACGTGGGTGCCGAGGTCCAGGACGTCTCCGCAGGTTCCGGTGCCTCCGCGGCGGGCATCCGCGCCGGCGACGTCATCGTCAAGGTCGAAGGCCAGGAAGTGACCAGCCCCAAGCAGCTGATCGGCTACGTGCGCCGCTACAAGGCCGGCGACACCGTCACCATGACGATCGTGCGCGACGGGCAGACGCAGGACGTGTCCGTCCGGATTCAGTGAGCTGCGTGTGCTGCGTGTGCGCTGAGCGCATGCGCGCGCTGCGGAGTGACTCCAGTGCCGCGCACCGACGAGGCCCGCTGTCCCCTGTCAGGGGCGGCGGGCCTTTGCGTGTGGTGGCTGTGTGCTGTGAGCGTTTCGTGCGCGTCTGGTGTGCGTCTGCTGTGAGCGCGATGGGTTCTTGGAGCTTGGAAATCGAGCGCGATGCAAGAGGCGCGGCAGCGATGCTTGCTGTGAGCGCGATCCGGCTTGTAGCTAAGTGGTGTTACACCACTTAGCTAGGTATTACACCAGCTGGGAGCTGGTGTAATGCTCCCTAACTGGTGTAATGCTCCCTAACTGGTGTAATGCTCCGTCACGGGTGGACCAATATGCGGTGTGCTGTGGGGGCAGCTGTTGAGTGGGTGTGTGCCTCACAGACGCGTGGTCCGCGGCTGCCGATGCGCCGCCCGTTGACGGGAGCCCCCCCGCATCTGGGCTTGTGCCGTAGAGGATTCAACCTGATCGGGAAGATTCAACCCGTTCTGATCGAGTGGAATCCTCCCGATGGGGTGGAATCCTCCCGATGGGGTGGAGCGTTGGCGCAATCAAGCCGTTGAGGTACCCACAGTGGGTGCCGGCGTGCCGCAAACCTCGCACGCTCTGCGGCCCGTGCACGCAAATCCATCAACCGTGCGCACTGCCGCAGCGCTGCTGGCCCCGCGCGATTCAGACCCCGAGGGCGTCCAGCAGCGGGCGCATCTTCGCTTCGGTCTCGGCCAGCTCGGCGTCCGGGTCGGAGTCCGGCATGATGCCGGCACCAGCGAAAAGGCGCAGGCGCGTGCCCGACGTGAGCCCGCAGCGCAGCGCGATCGCAAACTCGCCGTCCCCGGCCGTGTCCACCCAGCCCACGGGCCCCGAGTAGCGGCCGCGCTCGGTGTCTTCCAGCTCCTCGATGAGGCGCATCGCCGCGTCGCGCGGGGTGCCGCCACACGGCGGCCGTCGGATGCAAGGCGGCCACGAGATCGAGCAGATGCGCCGACCCCAGGCGCGCGTGAACGTCCGTCGCCAGGTGGACGACGTTGGGCAGCGCCAGGAGGAACGGCCCCTGAGTCGTCACCGAGGTGCACAGCCGCGTCAGGATCGACGACACGGACTCGGAGGCCAGGTCGTGCTCGCGCAGGTCCTTCGCGCTCGACGCGAGCGTCTCGCCCTCGCCGGGCTTGCACGTGCCCGCCAGGACGCGCGAGCTCGCCGTACCGTCCGAGGCCGCGATGAGCATCTCCGGGGATGCGCCCACCAGCGAATCCACGCAGAAACGCCACGTCGACGGATACAGGTCGCTGAGGCGCTCGAGCAGGAAACGCTCGTCGAAGCCGTGCGCGCATCGCACCGTCATATCGCGCGCCATGACGGCCTTGTCGGCGGCACCCTCACGCAGGCGCTGCGCCATCGCTCGCACCGAGTCGCGCCACTGGCCCCGCGACATCGACCCGTGCCCAAACGTCAGGGATTCCGGCACGCGCGGGGCGGGCCTCGCCTCGGCCAGGGCCTCGTCAACAGCCGCCAGCGGATCCGGGGCGTCCCCGATGCCCGCCGTGATCGCCCAGCGGGCCCCGGCCTCGTCGATGAGAGTCAGCGCGGGCACGAAGGCGACCGAGCGGGCGGGGGGAGCGGAACGCGAAGGACGCAAAAAGAACGGGGGAAGGAGCGCCGTCGATCGGGGACGAGGCCGGGGTGGCCTCCCACGCGCGGCGCACGTCGGTGATCGCGCCCGGGGTCGCGGACTCGACCGTGAGCGCCCGCCCCAGGCCGATCATCTGGCGGCGCTCACCCAGCCAGGTGGCGCCGCCGGAGTTGGGAAGCAGGGACGTCAGTGAGCAAGTAGACCCCGGGTGCTGCGGGGGTAGGACCAACGCCCGAAAGACGAGGCGCGAGCATCCGAAGTCGTTGTGCATGGGTTCCATGGTAGGAGTAGGGGCGGCGGCGCGCTGGAAGACGTGCGAGTATTGACGCATGACTGAATCCCCGCGCGCGGACCTGAACAAGGATCCCAAAGAGATCGCCTCGATGTTTGACTCCCTCGCCTCGCGATACGACGTGATGGATGCGCTGATGACGGGCGGTTTGGACAAGGTGTGGATGACCGCCCTGCGCAAGGCGGTCGCCCCGCACCCCGGCGAACGCATCCTCGACCTGGCGGCCGGAACCGGCGCGTCGTCGGCCGCGCTGGCCAAGGGCGGCGCTGAGGTCGTCGCCTGCGACCTGTCCGAAGGCATGATCGAGGTCGGCCGCGAGCGCCACCCCGAGATCGAATTCGTGCACGGCAACGCCATGGATCTGGATTTCGAGGACGGCTCCTTCGACGCGGTCACCATCTCGTGGGGCCTGCGCAATATCCCGGATCCTCAGCTCGCGCTGCGCGAGATGGCGCGCGTCGTGCGCCCCCGCGGCCGCCTCGTGGTCCTGGAGTTCTCCACGCCGCCCTCGCGCGTCTTCCGCGGCATGTACAACGTCTACCAGTCGACCGTCATGCCGGCGATCGCGCGCCTGGTCTCCACGAACAACGGCGCCTACGACTACTTGGTCGAGTCGATTCGCGCGTGGCCGGCCCAGGAGGAGCTGGGCCGCATGATCGCTGCCAATGGCTGGAGCGAGGTCGAGTACCGCAACCTTACCGGCGGCATCGCCTGCATGCACCGCGCGGTCAAGCCGCTGCCGTAAAGCGTGAACGACGAGGCCGGGGCAACGCCTCACGATTACGCGGCTTCTCGGGCGCCTCGGCTGATTGTGTAGTTGTTGCGCATGGGCCTACACTAGCTCCGGTAAGTGAATCCTGACCGGCGGTGTAGTTCGGTTGCTGACAGGAGGATGAGTATGAGTGCCGATTACGGTTTCGATGAAGAGCAACACGCTCAAACAAACGGCGATATGGATGAGGGTGGGCACGGCCTCACCCAGTCGAATGATGCTGCCGGTTCGCTGAATCGAGCCCAAATCGCAACCCGTTGGACCGACGAGCAAGGCGCGCAGGATTTCGTAATAGTGCAGTGCGGTTCTTCGACTCTGTTGACGAGATGCTTGCCGATGAGCGCGCCATCTTCGATACCTTTCAGATGAACCTGACGGACGCTGTTCGTGAAGCTGTCAGCAGCGAGGAATCAAACGCGTCGGTTCTCGAAGCAATCAATCGAGCGCTTCGGTCGGATCCCTCGGTCGCTGCTGCCTCCTCAGCTGCTGGAACGACAAGTGCTCCTTACGCCGCGCCGAGTGCGCAGCCCGATGATGCGCCTTCCGCAGCCGGCGCAATGCCCGAGTTCTGAGTTTCTAAGGACGACACATGGTTTCTTCGCCGATGTACGATCGCCTCATGACTTTTGCCGCTCAGGCGGATTTCAATACGCAATTGCAGTCATGGGATAGCGAACATAAGCGTGTTATTGACGGCTTCGATCAGGCGATCGAGCGCGTGCAGCATTTCCAGCAGCATCAGGGGTTTACAGGAAAGACTGGAGAAGCCCTCAAGGCATGGGCAGACAATACTGTGGCGCGCCTCGAGGCTAAGCGCTCGTACTACATGGGTGGGATCGCTCGATATGTTGCTGCCCGTCAGGCTATTGCGCAGGCCGCTGCGGACGCGCGTCGTCTTTCTCCGACACTCATCGATTCGAAAACGGCTGCAATGCGCGATGCTGCGAAGGTGGTGCTGCCCTATACGCCCGCTATTGGTGTCGTGGGGGGGGAGCAGTTCCAGGACTGGTTGCGAACACCGTGTTGTCGACGGGATCGGCTTATGTCGATGCTGTGGAGGCGCAGGCGAACGCCGTGCGCGAGGCGGCTGCAACAGAAATCCTTGAGCGCTTGAATGGCGGTTTGAATGAGCTCAGTGCCGGCGTCAATACTCTGACGCAAACCGGCGTGAAGGTTGGAGCTGGACGTCAGAGGATTGACCTTCCACTCCCAACGCAAACGCAAGAAAACCTCAATCGCGGGTACGTGCAGTATTCGCCCCATGATCCGGGAATCTATGGTCGTACTGCGGAAGATGACTACGGACGTGCAGCCCTACGCTCAGATAAGTCTCTTTATCCGGACGGCTATGCCGATCCGGAGACTGACGAATTTGCTCGCCGCCGCGCGTTGGCATCACAGCAAGTCTCCAAGCGATACCTGCCGCCCGATATGGATGGCTCCTATGATCGTCCCATCACGAACCCGCAGGACCTGATGGGTATGGATCTCATGCACACGAGGGTGGACGCGAATCACCACCGAAACGGAGTCGTGTGGGGCGGTCACGTTCCCGCTAATCCCACCGACATCGATCACCCGCTGTGGCGCATCAATGGAGGACCCGCTGCTAATAACGGTTCTGCCGGGCGCCTCGCCGGGATCGGCGCGCTGGGAGCCGGTGCCCTTGGCATGCGTGGGGCTGCGCGCATGGGAGCGGGATCTTTTGGCGGTTCGGGAGCAGGTTCTGTGACTCCTGGAACGTATAGCGGGAAAGGGTTCGGAACGTATGGTGCCCCCTCGCAGACGGGAGGCGGAAACGCAGCTGGAACCGGCGTAAGTGGAATGACTGGGACTCCTCGAGCGGCAGGTTCTTCCGGTGCTCAAAGGTGGCGCTTCCGGTGCGAACCGGGGTGCTTTTATGGGCAGTGGCATGGGAGCAGGTGCGGGTGGCTCGAAGGATGACAAGAAAGCAAAGCGCCGCAAGTATCAGCCGTACAGGTACCTGGACGATGATCCCGATGCTCTGCCCGAAGGCTACGTGAATCCCTTGTCTCAGACCTACGGATCGGACAAGGACCTGGCCCCAGCGAAGCGCGAGGATGACGGATGGGATCCCCGCCAATGGTGACTCGTTACCGCTCGACTGTGCGCGCGTCCCTCACGGCAGTCTGCGCGTCTGCTTGTGCCCTGGGACTCGTTGCTGTTCCCGCTGCGCCGGCACGTGCCGCCGACACGATCACTGCCGCTGACCAACCCTATTTTTCCTACTACCACCTCGACCAAGCGAGAGCTAAAGGATACACGGGTGCGGGCGTCACGATCGCAATGATTGATGGGCCAGTTGACACTTCGCGACCAGAGCTCGCTGGTGCCACAGTTCTTGATAAGAGTCCTTGCCAGATCAAACCTGACGACGGTAGTCGGCGTCATGGGACTGAGGTCGCTTCGATTCTCGTTGCGCGTGACTACGGGGTTGCTCCGCAAGCCACTCTATATAGTTATCAGACTGTTAGCGGAGACTCCGAGCCAGATCCGGCTTGCCAGGATGTAAGCGTTTACACGTACGCCTCGCTGATCAATCATGCGATTAATGACGGTGCGGACATCGTCAGTATCTCTATCACGTCCCTAGAGCGACAAGCGTCTCTGAAATGGGCTTTAGCTCGTGCTGCCGCATCGGGGACGATCGTCGTTGCCGGCATCGGTAATACAGGTAACGCAAATGATGAGGGAAGCCTGTCCTTCTGGTCTGGAGTGGTTGGTGTTTCCGCAGTTGATATCAACGGTGCGCGAGCGGACTACTCATCATGGGGCTCATCCGTCACCACGGCAGCCGTTGGTGGCCCTATCAAGGCGTATGACTACGGGACTGCGCAGATGACGCAGACTGTCGGAACGTCCATTTCCACGCCCATCGTTGCCGGCTTCCTGGCTCTCGCCCGCCAGAAGTGGCCCGATGCGACGTCGAACCAGCTGCTGCAACTGTTGATACACACGACAGTGAACCCGGATGGGGGCTGGAATCAGTACACCGGCTATGGCGTCGCGAGTCCCGCGACAATGATGAACACTGATCCCAGTCAGTACCCCGACGTCAACCCCCTCGCGGATAAGGGAGGCGGCTCCAGCCCGACCCCCGAGGAGATTGCGCAGTACGTCGATGGCGTCGTCCCACCGGCGGAAATCGTCTTCGATAACTCGTACACCTACCGCGGCCTGGATGAATCCGTCCTCGGAGCAACCACGAACCCGTACCCGACACATCTCGGTACGAGCCCGCGCTACCACGCGAAGTAGACGAACGCTCAGCTGAAACAGTGAGAGGCCGGGGCCCCTTCAGTGGGGCCCCGGCCTCGTTGTTAGTTCTTCGGCGCGCGGCCCGGGGTCAGCTCTGCCAGGCCCAGGTAGCCGGGCAGAGGCTTGTTCATGTCCTCGTTCGCGAAGGCGACAGGCGCGCCGTTCGGCAGCGGGTTAACGACGCGAATCGCGGCCGTCAGCTCCCGCGCGGAGTCGTTCGCCCGATACTCCGAGGGCAGAGTGAAACGCGCGGTGACCGTGCCGGTCTGGCCCGGCAGAACCGAGGGAAGTGGGGACTCGAGGGTCTGGGTGGCCACGATCGCGCCCTTCGAATCGACGAGGACAACCTCGAGCGGCCATGCCGCGTGGAGCCTGCGTGTGCGACGGTGCAGTGACGTGCGACCTAGGTCTCCACGGCTATCAAGTGAACCACTTTGTTGTTACTTCGCGCAAGATTGTGAAAAATTGTGCCGGTAAGTGATTATCTGACAAGTCTGTGGCGGTCATGTGTGCGTCGTGGTGTGGAGGTGTGCGGGTGCTGCTCGCGAGGGAGAGTCGGATCGTGATGGCCATTCGAGGAGGTGTGTCCTCGTCGTGGGCTGTGGTTCGAAGGTAGGCCGGGCGACGCGGCGTATTGTGGCGGTCTGCGCGTCGCTGTTCTCGGGGTGTGCGCTGAGTGTTGGTGCGTGGATCTGTAGTCGGATGACGAGG